>Ga0207766_1000002_pt1 | contig 43893 bp, 39 predicted proteins | sample LuqExpMetageno68_FD_187825 | JGI IMG/M metagenome (GOLD analysis project Ga0207766, IMG submission 187825) | Tropical forest soil microbial communities from Luquillo Experimental Forest, Puerto Rico - Sample 68 (SPAdes) | ecosystem: Environmental > Terrestrial > Soil > Tropical forest ...
CCCAGGGCCGGGTGGACTGACGCGCGCACTGCTAGCGGAAGGCGCGCGGCGTGTGATTGCCATCGAACGCGATGACCGCGCAATCAACGCGTTGCAGGAGATCGCCGCGCGCTATCCCGGCCGGATCGATATCGTTCCCGGCGACGCGCTGGAATTTAACGCGCGCGCTCATCTCGGTTTTGAGCGTGCGCGAGTAATCGCCAACCTGCCTTATAATATCGCTACCCCGTTACTGATCGGTTGGCTGAGCGAGTCCTGGCCGCCCTGGTACGACTCGCTGGTGTTGATGTTCCAGCGCGAAGTGGCCGAACGCATCGTCGCGACGTCCGGCAGCAAAGCCTATGGCCGGCTGGCGGTGCTGGCGGGCTGGCGCACCGAAGCCAAGATCATGTTCGATGTGGCGCCCACTGCCTTCGTACCGCCGCCGAAGGTGACCTCGTCGGTGGTGCGGCTGATCCCGCGCGCCAAACCGCTTGCCTGCGATGCGAACGCACTGCAGCGGGTAACCAAGGCGGCGTTCGGCCAGCGCCGCAAAATGCTGCGCCAAAGCCTGAAATCGGTCGGCGTCGATACGCTGACTCTGCTTGCCGAGGCGTGCATCGAGCCGACGCTGCGGGCTGAGGAGATCCCGGTCGAGGGCTTCGTGGCGCTGGCGAATGTTTTCGCTGCGCGGGCAAAGGCGCACGTGTAAAGTCTGCGCCATGCAAATGTACCGCCAATCGCTCACCGCCTATGGAGCGCCGCTGTGTGAAACGGTGATCGAGGCCCCTAGGCCTCAGGGCACTGAAGTGCTAGTGCGTATCGTCCGCTGCGGCGTCTGCCATTCCGACCTGCATATGCAGGATGGCTATTTCTTGCTCGGCGACGGCAAAAAGCTCGACGTGCGGCAAGGTCGCACCCTGCCATTCACGCTCGGGCACGAGATCGCCGGGACAATTGAAAGTGCCGGGCCGGATGCGAAAGTCGAGGCCGGGAGCAAGGTCGCCGTCTACCCTTGGATCGGCTGCGGCCAATGCGCCGCCTGCAAGGTCGGCGACGAGAACATCTGCGCGGCTGCGCGGCACCTTGGCGTTACGGTTGACGGTGGCTTTGCCACGCATGTGTTGATCCCGCACCCGCGTTATCTGATCGACTATGCGCCTTTGTCAGCCTCCTACGGCGGCGCGCTAATGTGCTCGGGGCTGACCGCCTATGCGGCACTCAAGCACTTGGCAGACCGCGCCGCGCGTGGGCCGCTGCTGCTGGTCGGCCTAGGCGGCGTAGGCTTGATGGGACTGGCGCTGGCGCGCGCCATGTATGACGCTGCGCCTTACGGCGCCGACATTGATCCGAAGAAGCGCGAGGCCGCGCTCGCCGCCGGTGCCAAGGAAGCCTTCGATCCGGCCGATGCCGGCGCGCGCAAGGCATTGCTGAAGGCAAGCGGCGGCATCTACGCGGCCTGCGATTTCGTTGGCTCCGACAAATCGCTCAATTTCGCGACCAGCGTGCTAGCTAAGGGCGGCAAGGTCGTGGTGACCGGCCTGCTTGGCGGCGCCTATACCACGGCGGTCGCGATGTTTCCGCTGAAGGCGATGAGCATCGAGGGCACTACCACCGGCACATTGGCGGAAGCACGCGAGCTGATCGATCTGGTGCGCGCCAAGAATATTTTACCACCGCCAATTGCCGAACGACCGCTATCGGGTGCGCAAGCAGCGCTGGAAGACCTACGCAGCGGAAAAATCGTCGGCCGGATGGTGTTGACGGCCTAAAGCTTCGACTGCAGCCCGCGCACGAAATCGGACAGGCCGGGCTGCCGCTCACGCTTGAGTCGCTCGGCGGCAAGGATTGCTTGCACGTCAGCGAAGGCGAGTTCGATATCGCGGTTGATTACCACATACTCGTATTCGGCCCAATGGCTCATCTCGTCGGCGGCTTTCGCCATGCGGCGGCGGATCGTCTCGTAATCGTCCTGCGCGCGCGCTTTCAGCCGCCGCTCCAGCTCGGGGATCGACGGTGGCAGCACAAACACGCTGACCAGATCGTTGCGCGCCTTCTCGCGTAATTGCTGGGTGCCCTGCCAATCGATGTCGAAGAGCACGTCGCGGCCTTGCGCGAGCGCATCCATCACCGGCTTAACCGGCGTACCGTAATAATTGTTGAACACCTCAGCCCACTCCAGCAGCGCGTCCTTCTCGACCAGTGTATCGAAGTGGCGTCGATCGATGAACGTGTAGTCGCGGCCGTCCACTTCGCCGGGGCGCATCTCGCGCGTGGTCACCGACACCGAGAGCGTCACGTTCTCGTCCTCGGCGAGCAGACGACGTGACAACGTGGTCTTGCCGGCGCCGGAAGGCGACGATAGCACCAGCATCAGTCCGCGCCGGCTGATAACCGTCTCTTGCTGGCGCGTATGAGCCATAAGCTTCACTCCAAATTCTGCACCTGCTCACGGAATTGCTCGACCGCGCTCTTGAGTTCGAGCCCAATATTGGTGAGTTCGACGTCGTTGGCCTTGGCTGTGAGCGTATTCGATTCGCGGTTGAGTTCCTGCGCCAGGAAGTCGAGCCGGCGGCCGACCGGCCCGCCGTCGGCAAGAAGCTTCTGGGCCTGCGCAACGTGCGAGGCCAGACGGTCAAGCTCCTCGCGGATATCGGCCTTGCTCGCGAGCATGATCGCTTCCTGGTGCAAGCGATCGGAATCGAAGCGCGTCGACGCCGACAGAAGCGTCGCCACCTGTTCGGCAAGCCGCGCCTTGATCGCTTCCGGTTTGCGGCCGGGTGCGGCTTCGGCGCGTGCCGCCAGCGCGGCGATCTCCTTCAGACGCTCCGACAGCACGCGGCCGAGAGTCGCTCCCTCTTCGCGACGCATGGCGACGAGTTCGCCGAGCGCGTTGTCGAAGCCCTCCAAAATCGCGGCCTCTGCGGCGCGGCGATCCTCTTCGCGCTCATCCTCCTCGGTGATTTCAATCACGCCCTTGAGTGAAAGAATGCCGTCGAGCGTCGCAGGGGCCGCCTCGACTCTCTCGTGCAGGCGCTTAAGCGTGGCCAGCACGGCGCTGAGCACCGGCTCGTTGACCTTGACCGTGGTAGCCACACCTTTCCGCTCGACTGTAAGATTGGCATAGGCCGTGCCGCGCGACAGCGTCTCGGCAGCACGGGCGCGGGCCGGCACCTCGATCGCATCCCAGCCCGGCGGTAGGCGCAGGCGCAGGTCTAGGCCTTTGGCGTTGACCGATTTGATCTCCCAGCTCCATGCATAGGAGCCGGCGACCCCATGGCCGCGAGCAAATCCGGTCATGCTCGACAGGGCCATCGGGGTTCGATCTCGCTTAGTTGAGCTGATAAAAGCGCCGGCGAACTTAGCGGCGCGTCCGTCCGCTCACAAGTACGGCCCGAATTGTTGATTGGTTACGGCTTGGAGGTCGGCGGATTTTCGGCCGGCGGATCGGTTGCGCTATTCTTCTCGAGCAAGCGCAGGCGCGCCAGATTCTTCTGGTGCTGATCGTAGCTCTCCGAGAACAGGTGGCCGCCGGCGCCGTCGGCGACAAAATAGAAGTCCTTGGTACGCGCGGGATTGGCGACGGCCTCGAGCGAAGCGCGGCCCGGATTGGCGATCGGACCCGGCGGCAGGCCGTCGATCACATAGGTGTTGTAGGGCGTCGGCTGCTCGATCTCGCTCTTCAGGATCGGGCGACCGAGCGTGCCCTTGCCGCCGGTCAGTCCGTAAATGATGGTCGGGTCCGATTGCAGCCGCATCTTGTTCTTCAGGCGATTGACGAAGACGGAGGCGACACGCGACCGCTCCTCCGACTTGCCCGTCTCTTTTTCGACGATCGAGGCGAGGATGACGAGTTGCTCCGGCGTCTTGAGCGGCAGGTCGAGCATACGGTGCTCCCAAACCTCCGCCAGCAAACGCCGCTGCGCCTGCTGCATCCGCTGGATGATCTGCTCGCGCGGCATACCGCGGGTAAATTTGTAGGTCTCCGGCAGCAGCGTGCCCTCGCGCGGAATTTCCTTGATCTGGCCAGAGAGCTCGTCGTTCTCCAAGAGACGAGCGACGATCTGCTCGGACGTCAGCCCCTCCGGGATGGTCACGGCGTGCTGTATCACCTTGTTTTCAACGATGATGTTGACAACGTCGGCAAGACTGGCGTTCTTGCTGAATTGATATTCGCCGGATTTAAGATCCCCGCGCGCCTTGAGCGTCAGCACGCCGCCGATGAATATCCACGGCTGATCGATCACCCCTTCGCGCGTCAAGAGATCGGCGATGTCGCGCACGCCGAGACCGTGCGGGATATCGACCACCTTATCCTCCGTTAAAGGGCCAGGTGCCTCAAAGCGTTGCTTGCCGAAATAAAGTGCGCCGCCGACGGCAACCGAAAGAACAACAAGCACCGTGAAGATCGCGTTGCCGATGATCACCAGCGGATGACGCACCCGCTTGGAGCGGCGCTTGGGAATCGGCACTCGTTCGGGCTCGAGGGCAGCGCGCGCGCTGCGCGGTAGCTTGCTGCTGGGAGGCGGCACCGGATGAGCCCCCTTGCTCGCGTCCAGATTCGGCGGATGCGCGTTGTTACCATGACCCTCATGTGGCAGCTTGTGGCTCACTTAGCCCGCTCCGCGGTCAGTACCGACACGTTCGCAGTCCATCTGTTACTGTTGGCCATCGCAGAAATATCAGCAGATCACACGTTAGAAAGAATTATGGCGAAACCTAGAGGCGACACAATGGCTAGCCGGAATAGCGCGTGAAAATTAACGAGGCGTTGGTTCCGCCGAAACCGAAGGAATTCGACAGCGTGGTTGAGATCTCGCGCTTGCGCGCGTTATGCGGCACGAGGTCGATCGGCGTTTCGACCGACGGATTGTCGAGATTGATGGTGGGTGGCGCGATCTGATCACGGATCGCCAGGATCGAAAAGATCGCCTCAACCGTGCCGGCGGCGCCGAGCAGATGGCCAATGCAAGACTTGGTCGACGACATCGAGACGCGGGCGGCAACATTGCCAATCAGACGCTGCACCGCGCCGAGCTCGATTTCATCGCCAAGTGGGGTCGAAGTGCCGTGCGCGTTGATGTAGTCAATGTCGCCCACCGCGATACCGGCCCGCTTAACCGCCATGCTCATGCAACGGAAGGCGCCGTCGCCATCCGGCGCCGGCGCGGTGATGTGATACGCGTCACCGGAGAGGCCGTAGCCGATCAGTTCGGCGTAGACTTTGGCGCCACGCGCCTTAGCGTGATCGAGCGATTCCAGCACTACCGTGCCGGCACCCTCGCCCATGACGAAACCGTCGCGATCCTTATCGTAGGGTCGCGAGGCGCGTGTCGGTTCGTCGTTGAAACCGGTCGACAACGCGCGCAGCGCCGCAAAGCCAGCCAACGAAATGCGATTGACCGGCGATTCCGCGCCACCCGCCACCATAACCTCGGCATCGCCGAGTGCAATCATGCGCCCGGCATCACCAATCGCATGGGCGCCGGTCGAGCACGCGGTGACCACGGCGTGATTGGGGCCTCTCAGACCATGGACAATGGAGACGTAGCCCGCGGCAAGATTGATAATGCGGCCGGGAATAAAGAACGGCGTCACCCGACGCGGCCCCTTCTCCTTCAGCGTGACTGCAACGTCGGCAATGCCCTCGATACCACCGATGCCTGACCCGATCAGCACGCCGGTAGCGGTTTGATCTTCGTTGCTTTTGGGATGCCAGCCGGCGTCGTCGAGTGCCTGCTTGGCCGAGCACATGGCGTAGAGGATGAAGTCGTCGACCTTGCGCTGCTCCTTCGGCTCCATCCATTGATCGGGATTGAAGGTGCCGTTGCCGCCGTCGCCGCGCGGGATAACGCAGGCGATTTTGCAGGAGATGTCAGAGACTTCGAACGTGTCGATTTTCTTGGCGCCGCTCTCGCCCCTGAGCAAGCGCTGCCAAGTCGGCTCGACACCGCAACCGAGCGGCGTGACCATGCCAATTCCGGTGACGACGACGCGTCTCATGGCCGTCTCCGAGCCATGCCGCCAGCTCCTGCGCTCCACCGGCACATCAGCTCGCGATTCAGCGGCTGGGGCGAAGCGAGCAGCGGCGTCGAATCTCGCTCAATTCTTCGCGTTTTTCTCGAGAAACTTGACCGCATCACCGACGGTCAGGATTGTCTCGGCGGCGTCATCGGGGATTTCGCAGCCGAACTCCTCCTCGAAAGCCATCACGAGCTCGACGGTGTCGAGACTGTCGGCGCCAAGATCATCGATGAAACTCGCTTGTTCGGTCACCTTGTCTGGCTCAACCCCGAGGTGCTCCACGACGATCTTTTTCACCCGCTCGCCAATATCACTCATCGTTCCATCCTCGTGCGTTTTAAATTGAGCGGCGACCGGAAGTTAGATCGCAACCATTTCTGCATGGCCTCGTCGTGGTTGACGATGGTGAAGACGAGCTTCGATTGCGGATCATCCGCCGCAAAGTCCGCGATCGGCCGCCCCAGCCAGGCCAAAGTTCGGTTACCATACTTCATTTGCGTTGACTAGCACGCGCAGCACGCTCCGACCACCCCCGAAACGTCAAGAACTTCCGCCGTTTATTGCACATGACGTTTTCGAAAAAGCGCCCGCGCTAAATCATGGCCATCCCGCCATTGACGTGGATGGTTTGGCCGGTGACATAGGCCGCCTCCTCGGAGGCCAAGAATACCGCCGCCGCCGCCACTTCGGCCGGCGTGCCGAGCCGGCCCGCCGGCACGCGGGCCAAGATCGCCTCGCGCTGCTTGTCGTTGAGCTTGTCGATCATGGCGCTAGCGATGATACCAGGCGCAATACAGTTGGCGGTCACGTTGCGCTTGGCATATTCCGCCGCCACCGACTTGATCATGCCGGTAATGCCCGCCTTAGACGCGGTGTAATTGCTTTGCCCCGGATTGCCCGTCCAGCCGACCACTGACGAAATCGCAATCACGCGGCCCCAGCGCCGGCGCATCATGCCCTTCACCGCCGCGCGCGCTAACCGGAACGTAGCTGTCAAATTGACGGCGATCACTTGCTCCCATGCTTCGTCGGTCAGCTGCACAAATAAATTGTCGCGGTTGATGCCGGCATTGGCGACGAGGATGTCAAGCTTTTGCATTTGCTCTTCCGCGCTCGGCACCAACGCTTCTACCGCGGCCTTGTCGCCGAGATCGCAGGGCAACACATGCACGCGGTCTTTCAACGCACTGGCGAGCGCATCGAGCATGTCCCGCCGCGTGCCAGAGATGGCGACGGTCGCGCCCTGATTGTGCAGCGCGCGGGCGATACCGTTGCCGATGGCGCCGGTCGCACCGGTCACCAGCGCGGTCTTGCCGCTGAAGTTGAACATGATGCACTCCTTCCCGCCTTGAATGCGGCGATGTCTTCGGGCGTGCCGATCGACGTCGCGGTGGCGCATTCCGCGATGCGCTTGACAAGACCGCTCAACACCCTGCCGGCGCCCACTTCGTAGAATCTCTTGACGCCAGCGGCGGCCATGTAGGCGACCGACTCGCGCCAGCGCACCGTGCCGGTAACCTGCTCGACCAGAGCACGCACTATGGCCGCTGGTTCCTGGATCGGCTTGGCCAGCACGTTCGCCACCACCGGCACAACCGGCGCATTCACCTTCACAGAGGTCAGCGCCTGCGCCACCGCATCGGCGGCGGGTTGCATCAAGGCGCAATGGAAGGGAGCGGACACGGGCAGCAGCATCGCGCGCTTGGCGCCCTTGCCTTTAGCAATTTCGACGGCGCGTTCGACGGCAGCCTTGTCGCCAGACACCACCACTTGGCCGCCGCCATTGTCATTCGCCGCTTGACAAACCTGGCCTTGCGCCGCCTCCGCAGCAACGGCGGCCACCGCCTCGAACTCGAGCCCAAGCAGCGCCGCCATGGCGCCTACTGCGACAGGGACCGCCTTCTGCATGGCCTGCCCGCGGATGCGCAACAGGCGCGCAGTATCGGCAATGCTGAATGCGCCGGCGGCGGCCAGTGCGGAATATTCGCCGAGCGAATGACCTGCGACAAATTGCACGTCGCGCTTGAGATCGAGTCCGGCTTCCGCTTCCAGCACGCGGATGGCAGCCAGCGATACCGCCATTAGCGCGGGCTGCGCATTCTCGGTGAGCGTCAGGATGTCGGCCGGACCCTCGAAAATGATCATGCTCAGCTTGCTACCGAGTGCCGCATCCACCTCGTCGAATACGGCTCGGGCCGGCACGAAATTCGCCGCCAACGCCTTACCCATGCCGACCGTCTGGCTGCCCTGGCCCGGAAACACAAAAACGAACGCCATACCCCCTCGCAATTTCGTCTGTTTGCCAAAATCGGAGCCGACAGACACCGCAAGATAATGTCCTGTCAAGCCAGCCCTGCTGACGAAGCGGCAACACTCATTCAGATAAGAGCCCCCAGTTGCCGACAGGGCCAGAACTGAATTTGTGACGGATCAAGACCTCGCGGGTACGCGTATTGATCCGGTGTTCCGGCAGAAGATGCTGACGGGCTCTGAAAACGCTGATCGTAGCGGATATATGCGCGAGGTCCCCCGCCAGCCCCTGTGATCAGTTAGATCCGCGAACGCGCATATCTCGCCGCCGAATTTGCCGAGAAGCGGCGCAAAGCGGTCTATAACGATTTACGCTGCAACGTTCAATTGGCTGCAATTAGCTGCAAAAGCTAACCAATAAGCTTACGGCGGAACAGTGAAAAACCAATTGCGCGCCGTTGGGCTTCCTGACGGTTTCAACGGACCGATCTTGACGCTCCGCAAGTCTGAACAACCAAGCGCGCGACGCGCGGCCTTTAAGCATTCCGCTTCGATGAACGCTGCGCTGTTTTCAAGGCACCCTCTCTGGCGTGGGGCGTTAGTGAATTGCGCCGATAACTTCGCATCGTTGTCAGTGCCGTACTATTGATCCGTCGTGACGCCGGCCACACCCGCAGCCTATCGTCAGGCGCAGGCTCGAGTAACTCCGTTCACCGTTTCAGCGCGCGTTGAAAGTAGGAGGATGCCTCCTCCGCGGTTTTCTTCCACCGCCACGGAATGAGACCCCAGTGCATTGGCGAAAAGCCAAGGCGATCAGCACCGCGCGGGATCGGCACGTTGATCGTCATGGCCGGGGCGATGTTGTAGCGGGGCTGCAAGTTCAAGCCCGGTCGCGTCAGCACGGACAGGGGATCAATTCCCGCCAAGTGTAGCCTTGGGTGAGGCGGCCGTACATTTCAAACATCCGCCAGACGGTGCTGGATTTTAGGTCGTTGGCCTAGCAGGTCATTGGATTATTGGTCCAAAGGCCTACTGAAGCTCGACACCAGGGGCCGCTGGCCGGCTGAGTTCCGAGAAGGTAAAGGACGGTTTTGCTTGCCTTTTCTGACCTGGTCCGCCTATAACCCGCGCGCTCCGCGATCCTGGTTGGGAGCTGAACGGATGGCCGCTCAATGACCCTCTCGGTCGTCAGCGGTAGGGCTAAGCCCGACGTCCCGTGTTCCCGCCTTCAGAGCATTCGAGCCTTTCCCGAAGGGCTCGAGGGGCTTGGCGCCGGGATCGAGGAATGGATGAAACAAGGAAAGGCATTCCATGCCGCTATACGAACACGTCTACCTCGCGCGCCAGGATTTGAGCGCGCAGCAAATCGAGGATTTGACCGCGCAACTGTCCGGCGTTATCGGGCAAATGGGCGGCAAGGTGACCAAGACCGAATATTGGGGAATTAAGTCCCTAAACTACCGCATCCGCAAGAACCGCAAGGCGCACATGACGCTGCTCAACGTCGACGCGCCGGCCACCGCGCTCAACGAGATCGAACGCCAAGAGCGACTCAACGAAGATGTGTTGCGTTATTTGACCATCCGCGTCGAAGAACACGAGGAAGGTCCTTCGGCGATGATGCGCAAGTCGGACCGCGACGATCGCGGCGGCCGTGGCGAGCGGCGCCGGCGCGAGGACCTTGAGGACGAAGGCAACAACATCGCGGCGGTGGAGGAATAGACTATGGCATTCGCACCTCAAGGCGGCGGCGCCCGACGTCCGTTCTTCCGCCGGCGCAAGACCTGCCCATTTTCGGGCACCAATGCCCCGAAGATCGACTACAAGGATGTCAAGCTGTTGCAGCGCTATGTTTCCGAGCGCGGCAAGATCGTGCCGAGCCGCATCACTGCGGTGTCGGCAAAGAAGCAACGCGAGTTGTCACAGGCAATCAAACGCGCGCGTTTCCTTGGGTTGCTACCGTACGTGATAAAGTAGCGTGAATACATGCGAGGCTGGCGGGGGACACCCGCCAAGCCGATGGTTGAGACGGGACGTTTGCTGTCTCTAACCGCTCGAAAGGGGCGGGACAGCTCGTGATGATGCACTTAGGGTTCATCGGTATCGGTGCCGGCGCCGCGGCCGCTTTGCTGTTCGCGTCGGTGACCTCCGGCACGTGGCTATCGATCCCACTCTTTTACCTTGCGCCGCTACCGGTCCTGATCGCGGGGCTCGGCTGGAGCCATTGGGCGGCGCTGGCCGCCGCGCTGACCGGCGCGCTCGCGCTCGGGGCCACCTTCGGGGCCATATTCATCCTCGCGTTCCTCGCCACCGTCGGGTTGCCGGCCTGGTGGCTCGCTTATCTTGCAATGCTGGCGCGTCCGGCCGGCAACGGCGCGAGCGCGCTTGAATGGTACCCGGCCGGCCGGCTGGTAGTCTGGTCGGCCGTCCTCGCCGGCCTGATCGTGGTCGCCGCCATCCCCAATTTCGGTTTCGACGCTGACACCTTCCGCAACAGCCTGCACAACGTGCTCACACATGTTTTGCGCGTTGAAAGCGATGCGTCGTCGGACGCCCCGGCCGGTATCCCCGGTGTCTCCGATGCGGACCGCTTGATCGACCTCATGGTCGGCGCCATCCCACCTGCGGCGGCGGTGCTCGCCACCATAACCAACTTGCTCAACCTGTGGCTCGCCGCCCGCATCGTGAAGTTCTCCGGCCTACTGAAGCGGCCGTGGCCTCATCTTCCCAGCCTCACATTTCCACGCGCGCTGACGGCGGCGCTGGTGCTGGCCGTCATCCTGAGCTTCTTCAGCGGCCTTCTCGGCATCGTCGGCGGCGTGATGTCAGCAAGTCTGCTGATGGCCTACGGTGTGCTCGGCCTGGCGGTCCTGCACGTCATCACGCAGGGCATGGACGCTCGCCTGTTCGTGCTGGGTGGCGTTTACGCCGCGGTGCTCGTGTTCGGCTGGCCGGTGCTCGCGATTTGTATGCTCGGCCTCATCGAAACGGCGATCGATTTGCGTGCGCGTGTGGCGCGCAAGCGGGGACCGCCCGCCCTCACCTGACGAAATCCACCAATGCAGATTAGGGTTCAACTGAGGAGTAACAACAATGGAAGTGATCCTGCTGGAGCGCATCGGCAAGCTTGGCCAAATGGGCGACGTGGTGCGTGTGAAGGACGGGTTTGCCCGTAATTTCCTGTTACCGCGCGGCAAGGCCCTGCGCGCGACCGCTGAGAACAAGTCGCGCTTCGAGTCCATGAAGGCCGAATTGCAGGCGCGCAATCAGGAGCTCAAGGGCCAAGCCGACGCTGTCGCCGCCAAGCTCGACGGCAAGACCATGGTGGCAATCCGGCAGGCGAGCGAAGCCGGGCAATTGTTCGGCTCGGTCTCGACTCGCGACATCGCCGTCATGCTGAAGGCGGAAGGCGCCGAGGTGAGCCGTTCACAGGTCGCGCTCAACGCACCGATCAAAAACATCGGCCAACACAAGGTGCCGCTGGCGCTGCACCCGGAAGTCGAGACCAACATCACAGTCATCGTGGCGCGCAGCGAGGGCGAAGCGGAACGCATTGCACGCGGGGAGGATGTTACCGTCCGGCGCGAGCAGGTCGAGGAAGAAACGACGGCGACGCGCGAGGTGGCCGAAACCTTCTTCGAACCCGAGGCGGCGAAGGCCTTGCGCAAGAGCGAGGGGCCGGCCAGCGAAACGGCCCCCGAAGAAGAGAAAAAGCCGGCCAAGGTCGCGAAGAAAAAGAGGGGCGAGGACGAGAAGCCGGCCGCTTAATCGGGTTTCTTCGGCTCATCCGGTTTGGCAGCCGGGGTGGTCTCAGTTTTCGGCTCGCTCGCCTTGGCCTCCGACGGCTTCGCGTCGGCAGGCTTGGCGTCGGCAGGCTTGGCGTCAGCCGGCTTCGCCTCCACCGTCGTAGCTTGCGATTTTGTGTTCGTCGGGTTGGTGTCGTTGGTTTTAACGCCCGGCTTTTTGGTTTTGTCGCCTCCTTTGGCCGTGCGCGCAGCCGGACCTATGCGCTTGCCCGGCACCGCGGCCCGGCTGGTCGATTCGATGTAGGCCGCGATGGCGGCCGCCGTTTCACGGCTCGCCGTGTAATGCTCGCGCAGGAACCCGGACAGCCCAAACATCCCGCCCCTGCCGAGACTCTGCGGTGTCTTGTGGCAGATGGTGCAATTGGAGGCGTAAAGCTGAGCGCCAGTCTTGCCGGAATCTAGGTTTTCCTGCGCACACGCCAATCCCGCGAAACTCAAGACCAAGACTGCCGATGTGATCTCGCGCTTGCAATTCACCATTGCCATCCATCTTTTCGCTAGCCGCCAGAATTAAGTAACCGCCCAACCTTGATAGCCTATTAGCGCGGGATTGTTATTTCCGCCAGGATGGGTTGCAGAACCGAGGTTCGCAGCATTGCTGGGTTGTTGGAACTTTGATTAAATTGTAGCCGTTGGATGGTTGTCGCTCATGGTTGAGTGGAGGCGGCCGATGGACCGGTTGCTTCGATTCCTACTCGAAACCTTTATTCGGCGCGGCACGTTTCGGGTCACCACGTCGCGCGGCACAACCTTCGCATTCGGGGACGGGACCGGGACGCCGGTCGCGGTCCGCTTCATCTCCCCAGCCGCTGAATGGGCCGTTCTGCTCGATCCTGAGCTCAAGCTCGGCGAGTGCTACATGGATGGCACCTTCGTGGTCGAGCACGGCACGATCGCGGACGTTCTTGTCGTCGCGCTCGGGCAGGATTCCGACGTGCCGTATTGGGCGCGGCCGCAGTGGCTCTTGCGCTACCTGAAGCGCCGCTTGCAGCAGTTCAATCCCCGCAAGCGAGCGCGCCACAACGTCGCGCATCACTACGATCGTGACGGCCGGCTTTATTCTCTCTTCCTCGACGCCGACCGGCAATATAGCTGCGCCTATTTCGAGAGCCCTGACCAGTCGCTCGACGATGCCCAGCTCGCCAAGAAACGGCACCTCGCCGCCAAATTGCTCCTGGAGCCGGGCAAGCGCGTGCTCGACATTGGCTGCGGCTGGGGCGGCTTGGGTCTTTATCTTGCCGAAGTCACCGGCGCGGATGTGACCGGCATTACGCTGTCGCGAGAGCAGCACGCGTTTGCCAACGAGCACGCCGCGGAAAAGGAACTCGCCAACCGCGCCAGGTTCAGATTGCAGGACTATCGCGATGTGGATGGCCCGTTCGACCGCATAGTCTCAGTCGGCATGTTCGAGCACGTCGGCGTCAATCACTATGACACGTTTTTCCGCAAATGTGCGGAGCTGCTCAACGACGATGGTGTGATGCTGCTGCACTCGATCGGCCGCTCGGAAGGGCCGAACGTTACGAATCCGTGGATCGCGAAATATATCTTCCCGGGCGGATATATCCCGTCGATTTCAGAGGTTCTTCCAGCGATCGAGCAATCCGGGCTGCTCGTCACCGATATGGAGATCCTGCGCCTGCATTACGCCGAGACGCTGAAGAACTGGCGCGCGCGGTTCCTGGTCCATCGCGAGGAGATCGAGCGCATTTACGATCAGCGCTTTGTGCGGATGTGGGAGTTCTATTTGGCGGCTTCGGAAATGTCGTTCCGTGAGCAGAACATGATGAATTTCCAGATCCAGCTCACGAAACGACAGGGCGTGGTGCCGATGACGCGCGACTATATCGGGCGCGAGGAGCTGCGCCTGCGCCGCGCCGAAGGCGAGCGCCGTCCGCCCTTGCGGCTCGCCGGCGAGTAGCGCGTCAACTGCTGTTCGACTGCGTCATGTGATCTGTGTGGATTGCGGGCGCAAGGCCGCACGCCCTCCTGCCGCCATAAAGCCTCGTGCTATGCCACAATTTCCGGGGTAAGCACAGGCATCAATGGCTCCGCTCGATTCGGCCCTACGCAAGCAGGTTACGGAACCTGCCCGGGAATTTCGCTCCGCCCCACATAACATCGAGGCGGAACAGGCGTTGTTGGGTGCGATTCTCGTCAACAACGAGGCCTTCTACCGAGTCTCCGATTTCCTCAATCCGGAACACTTCTTCGAGCCGATTCACCAGAAGATCTATCAGATCGCGTGCGACCTGATCCGCGCCGGCAAGGTGGCAACGCCGGTCACGCTGAAAACCTTCATCGGCGCCGATAACGACATAGGCGGCCTGTCGGTTGGCCAATACCTGGCGCGACTGGCGGCCGAGGCTACCACCATCATCAACGCCGAGGACTACGGCCACACCGTCTACGACCTGTCGATCCGCCGCGCGCTGATCATCGTCGGCGAGGACATGGTCAATGTCGCATATGACGCGCCGGTCGATTTCTCACCGCGCAGCCAAATCGAGGAGGTCGAACGACGGCTCTACGAGCTCGCCGAGACCGGCCGCTACGACGGCGGCTTCCAGCGCTTCGCACAGGCGCTTACCACGGCGGTCGATATGGCCGCGCGCGCGTATCAGCGTGATGGCAAGCTTTCCGGGCTTGCCACCGGCCTGGACGATCTCGATCGCATGATGGGCGGCCTGCAACCTTCGGACCTGATCATCATCGCCGGTCGCCCCGGCATGGGCAAAACCGCGCTCGCCACCAATATTGGCTACAACGTCGCGCGCGCCTGGCGCGGTGAGGTGAAAGCCGATGGCCACACTGTCACCGCCAACGGCGGCATCGTCGGCTTTTTCTCGCTGGAAATGTCGGCCGAACAGTTGGCCACGCGTATCGTCGCCGAGCAGACCGGAATCCCCTCGAACCAGATCCGTCGGGGCGGCATCAGCGAGGCGGATTTCGAACGGATCAAGGATCACTCGATCGAATTACAGGGCCTGCCATTCTATGTGGACGAGACTGGCGGTTTGTCGGTGGCACAGCTCGCCGCCCGCGCCCGCAGGCTTAAGCGCCAGCGCGGGCTCGACCTTCTGATTATTGACTACCTGCAGCTGCTGCAAGGCTCAACCCGCCGCTCGCAGGACAACCGCGTGCAGGAAATCACGGAGATAACCACGAAGCTGAAGGCGTTGGCGAAAGAACTAAATGTACCCATCCTGGCGCTGTCGCAATTATCGCGACAGGTGGAAAGCCGCGACGACAAGCGCCCCCAGCTTTCGGACCTGCGTGAATCGGGCTCGATCGAGCAGGACGCCGACGTTGTGCTGTTCGTCTACCGCGAGGAGTACTACCACCTGATGCGCAAGCCGCTGGAATCGAACCGCGAGAAGTTCGCCGAGTGGCTAGCCGAAAGCGACAAGGTGCACGGCAAGGCCGAGGTCATCATCGGCAAGCAGCGCCACGGCCCGACCGGCACTGTGGAACTGCAATTCGACTCCGCGGTCACGCGCTTCTCATCGCTGGCTCGCGAAGACCGCCTGCCTGAGCGCATGTAGTCCCCGCATGGACGACGCGCGCGTAGGCGGCTAAATCCTATCCATGGCTGAGGCTGAATCGGTAGCGGAATTGGTGCCTCCCGACGAGGTCGGGGCAGTGGACAGTGCCGTGTCCGGCCCGCCTGTGGCGGAGGCCGGCGGCGTTCTTACGATCGACCTTGGGGCCATCGAGGCCAACTGGCGCTCGCTCCGCCGCCGTGTCACACCGGCGGAATGCGCTGCCGTCATCAAGGCAGACGGCTATGGTTGCGGCATCGAGAAGGTTGCGGTCGCGCTGGTGCGCGCCGGTTGCCGGACGTTCTTCGTCGCCGACCTCGCTGAAGCGCGGCGGGTGCGCACGGTCGTCTCGGAGCCGGCGATTTACGTGCTCAATGGGCTTATGCCCGGCACCGCCTCGCAATTCGCCGAAATCCGCGTGCGGCCGGTGATTAGCAGCATGGTCGAGCTGGCAGAATGGGACGCCTTCGTGTCGAATAACCAGTGGCGTGGCGGCGCGGCGTTGCACGTCGACACGGGCATGAACCGGCTTGGCGTTACGGTGAACGAGGCCGCGGCGCTCGCCCCCCGCATCCGCTCCGCGAACCACGGCATCACGTTGCTGCTCAGCCACCTCGCCTGCGCCGAGCAGCCCGATCACCCACTCAATGCGCGCCAGATCGGCGTCTTCCGCGAAGTGCGATTGCTCTACCGCGGCATCCCCTCCTCACTCGCCAATTCCTCGGGCATCTTCCTCGGATCAACCGCACATTGCGACATGGTACGGCCGGGCGTGGCACTCTACGGCGTCAATCCGATCCCTGGGCAGATCAACCCAATGCGGCCGGTCATCGAATTGCGGGCGCGCATATTGCAGGTGCGCACGGTGCCGCGCGGCGAGACCGTCGGCTACGGCGCCAGTTGGACCGCCAAACGCACCACTCGGATCGCGGTTCTCGCGGTCGGGTATGCCGACGGCTACCTGCGCGCGGCGAGTGCCGCCGACGAGGCGCCGGGAGGCAACGCCATCCTAGCCGGCATGCGTTGCCCCCTCGCCGGCCGGATATCGATGGACCTCCTAGCGATCGACATCACCGAACTGCCCGACGGCGCCGCCCACCGCGGTGATTTCGCGACGCTGATCGGCGACGAGATCACGATCGATGCGGTGGCCAGCGCAGCCGGCACCATAGGCTACGAGGTGCTCACGAGCCTCGGCCGGCGCTATCATCGGGTCTATCGGGGCTGAGCCGCGTTTTCCCTTCATTTAGCCCGTCAGAAATTTGTTCTTGTATTGTTCTCATGCTTAAGCTAGAAATGTAAGTTATTGATTTGATGGTGATTCTCCCCATGTCCCGGCGCAATCTTTCCTTCATTTGCCAAAACTGCGGCGCAGACTTCAGCCGTTGGCAGGGAAAGTGCGAGGCCTGTGGTGAGTGGAACACGTTGTCCGAAGAAGGCGCCGACCGTGCCAGCAGCCCCGGCCGCCGAGTCAGGGGCGGTCGGCTGTTCGCACTTGAGCCGCTCACCGGCGAGGCGCATGAGGCTCCCCGCCTGCCTTCCGGCATCGCCGAATTCGACCGCGTCACCGGCGGCGGCTTCGTGCGCGGCTCGGTGCTTCTGGTTGGCGGCGATCCCGGCATTGGCAAGTCGACGCTGCTGATCCAGGCTGCGGCGTCGCTGGCGCGCGCCGGCCACCGCGCCGTCTATATCTCCGGCGAGGAGGCGGTGGCGCAAGTGCGCCTGCGCGCTGAGCGACTTGGCCTGCGCGAAACAGCGGTCGAATTGGCGGCGGAAACCTCGGTCGAGGACATCATCGCCACGCTGTCTGAGGGGATGACGCCTCGGCTGATCGTTATCGACTCGATCCAAACCATGTGGACCGAGCTAATCGAATCCGCGCCGGGAACGGTGACACAGGTGCGCGGCTCGGCACAGGCGCTGATCCGATACGCCAAGCGTTCGGGCGCCACCATCATCCTCGTCGGCCACGTCACCAAGGAGGGCCAGATTGCTGGCCCCCGCGTGGTCGAGCACATGGTCGACGCCGTGCTTTCGTTTGAGGGCGAAGGCTCGCGTCAATTCCGCATTATACGCGCGGTGAAGAACCGTTTCGGCCCGACCGACGAGATCGGTGTTTTCGAGATGACCGGCTCCGGCCTGCGCGAGGTGACTAACCCATCCGACCTGTTTCTGTCGGCGCGCGACCCGGCCTCGCCCGGCACCGCGGTGTTTGCCGGCATCGAAGGCACGCGGCCACTGTTGGTCGAGATGCAGGCCCTCGTGGCGCCGACCTCGCTCGGCACGCCCCGTCGCACCGTGGTCGGCTGGGACCCGAGCCGCCTGTCGATGGTGTTGGCGGTACTGGAAGCGCATTGCGATGTGCGGCTCAGCAGCCACGATGTTTATTTCAACGTAGCCGGTGGTTTGCGTATCCAGGAGCCGGCGGCCGATCTGGCCGCTGCCGCTGCGCTTGTCTCCTCTCTAACCAACGTGCCGCTTCCGCCGGACTCGGTCTATTTCGGCGAAGTGTCGCTCTCGGGCGCGATCCGTCCCGTGGCGCATGCCGCAAGCCGGCTCAAGGAAGCCACCAAGCTCGGCTTTTCCCGCGCCATGGCTCCGGAATCCGCGCCGGATGCTGCGGGATCCGGTCTCAAAATAACTAACGTGACAAGCCTTGCTGCCCTGGTCACCGAGATCGAAGGCTCACAGCACGAAGGACTTAATTCTCGGATAAGACGGGTGACGGCACGGTGACGCCCAGCTATACACAGGGCCTCGAAACCGCTTTGTCCGGATCGTTCCATCCGGCCTGAGACGGCGCACAAATGGGCGTAAAATTAAGCGTTTAGGGACCATACCGCCGCCATGTTCGGAAGCCGCCGCGGTGGAGTCGGATTCGGCGCGGGCAGCCAGCCAATGAGCTTCTGATGCCGATCACGCTGCTCGACGTCATCCTTCTGATTGTGATGCTCGTTTCGGGTCTGCTCGCCATGATTCGCGGCTTCATGCGCGAGATCTTGTCGATCGGCGCCTGGGGCGTCGCCGCGCTGGTCACCCTCTATTCCTATTCGCGCGTGTTGCCGATCGCCAAGCAATACATCTCCAGCGACATGGTGGCAGCGGGCGCAAGCGTCGCCGGGGTTTTCCTCATCACTTTGCTGATTGTTTCGGTCATCACCGTGCGGATTTCCGACTTGGTGCTCGACAGCCGCGTCGGGGCGCTGGACCGCACCCTCGGTTTTCTGTTCGGCCTCGGCCGCGGCCTGATCATCGTGGTTGTAGCCTTCCTATTCTTCGCCTGGCTGGTGCCCGACCGCAGTCAACCCGAATGGGTGCGCGGTGCGAAGTCGAGGATTGTCTTACAAAGTACGGGACAATGGCTGATGTCGATGTTGCCGGACGACCCGGAAAGCACCATCTTGAAGAGGTTGAAGCGGCAGAAGCCGGAGGACCAGGAACCTCCGGATACGAGCCCCGATCAGAAGTCGGAGCTCGCCCCACGCAGCGGAGCACTTTAGCGATGCAGGACCAGAGCCCTGCCGAATCGCAAGACACCGAGTTCGACCCGGATGCCGACCGTTTGCGCGAGGAGTGCGGCGTCTTCGGCATCTTCGGACATCCAGACGCCGCCGCGATCACAACGCTCGGCCTGCATGCCCTCCAACACCGCGGGCAAGAAGCCGCCGGCATCGTCTCTTTCGACGGCAGGCGCTTCCATTCCGAACGGCGCATGGGCCTGGTCGGCGATACTTTCGCCCGCCGTGAGGTGATCGATCGCCTGCCCGGCACGACGGCCATCGGCCACGTGCGCTATTCGACCACCGGCGAAACCATCTTGCGCAACGTCCAGCCGCTGTTCGCCGAGCTCAACGCCGGTGGCTTCGCCATCGGCCACAACGGCAATATCACCAACGGCATCAAACTGCGCCGCGAACTGGTGCATGAAGGCGCCATAATGCAGTCGACCACCGATACCGAGGTGATCCTGCACCTGGTGGCGCGCGCCAAACGCAATCGCTTTGTCGACCGCTTCATCGAAGGCCTGCGCCAGCTTGAGGGCGCCTACGCCTTCGTCGGCATGACCAACAAGAAGCTGGTCGGCGCGCGCGATCCGTTCGGCATCCGCCCGCTCGTCTACGGCACCCTCGACGGTTGTCCGATCCTGACCTCGGAGACCTGCGCGCTCGACATCATCGGCGCCAAATGGATCCGCGATATCGAGAACGGCGAAGTCGTGGTGTTTGACGAGGACGGTGCACAGTCGCACAAGCCGTTCCCGCCGATGGCGCCGCGGCCGTGTATCTTCGAATACATCTATTTCTCACGTCCAGATTCGATCGTCGGTGGCCGCCACGTCTACGACGTGCGCAAGTCGATGGGCGCCCAGCTTGCCAACGAAGCGCCGGCGAATGCCGACGTCATCGTGCCGGTGCCGGACTCCGGCGTCCCGGCTGCGCTCGGCTACGCGCAGCAGTCGGGGACTCCGTTCGAGCTCGGCATCGTACGCAATCACTATGTCGGCCGCACTTTTATACAGCCGACTCAGTCGATCCGCGATCAGGGCGTACGCCTGAAACATTCCGCCAACCGCGCCGTGGTCGCCGGCAAGCGCATCGTGCTGGTCGACGATTCGATCGTGCGCGGCACCACCTCGCGCAAAATCGTGCAGATGATGCGCGACGCCGGTGCTAGGGAAGTGCACTTCCGCATCGCCTCGCCACCTATCAGCCACCCGGATTATTACGGCATCGACACGCCAGAGCGCGAAAAGCTGCTCGCCGCCACGCACGACCAGGAAGGCATGCGGCAGTTCATCGGCGCCGATTCGCTTGCCTTCCTGTCGGTCGATGGCATCTATCGTGCCATGGGCTTGCCCGGCCGCGATCCGGCGCGGCCGCAATTCACCGACCATTGTTTCACCGGCGACTACCCGACCGCGCTCACCGACCTGGCGGCCCGAGAAGCCAGTCCACGGCAGTTGTCGTTGCTGGCGGAAGCCATCTGACGGCGCCTCGACAGCAGCTCCTGTCGCCAACAGGGATTTGGAGCTCGCCGGTTTCGAGGTGCCGGAGGCTGTAAGCGCGGAGGGACGGGCTGACTCTTCTCGACTCCGCAAACCGGCTCGATCTCCTGTTCACCGACACACGTCGACCTGGCACAGATGGTTGACGGATGGCGCACCGCGCGTTTGGACGTGCCCGTGATCTATGCCCAGCCGCTATGCCAAGCGAGTCATGTTGCTGCTGCGCAGTAATCCTGCACAGGCCTTATCTATCGTCGCAGGTGTTGCGCAGTGCTGCGGAACTCGGCATCAAGCTCCCCGAAAATCCACCGAGCGGACCCCATGTGTCGCCCACTGTCCGACCGTATCGCGCTGATCACCGGCGCCTCGCGTGGCATTGGCGCGGCCGCGGCGCTGGCCTTGGCGCAAGCGGGCGCGCATGTCGTTACGGTGGCGCGAACCGTCGGTGGCCTTGAGGAACTAGACGACAAGATCAAAGCCGCCGGGGGTTCGGCCACGCTGGTCCCGCTTGACATGAAGGACTCGGACGGCATCGCCCGCCTGGCTCTGGCACTCAACGAACGCTACCGCCGCCTTGACGTTCTGATAGGGAACGCAGGGATTCTCGGTCCGCTGTCGCCGCTTGGCCATTTGGAGCCAAAGGACTGGGACAACCTCATAGCTGTGAACGTTACCGCCAACTGGCAGCTCATCCGCTGCATGGATCCCCTGCTGCGCAAAGCAACCGCTGGTCGCGCGTTGTTTCTCACCTCGGCGGTGGCCTATATGGGTCGCGCTTATTGGGCCGCCTATGCTGCAACGAAGGCGGCGCTCGACGCGCTCGTGCGCGGCTACGCCGCAGAGATCGCAACGACGAACGTTCGCGCCAATCTGTTCTCGCCCGGGCCGACCCGCACGCGGATGTATTTGAGCGCCTTTCCCGGAGTCGATCCTGAAACGTTGCCGACGCCGGAAGAGATCGCAAAGGCAATGGTGCCGCTCTGTTTGCCGACCTGTACCGAGACCGGCAGACTTTACGATTTTCGCGCCGGGCGTTTTCTGGAATTCCACCCGCCGTCCTAGGCACCGGACCTTTTTCTCCGGGGCAGCGTTGATCACACGGCTTTCAATCGGCCGCGCGCGGTAGGGATGATGTAAACGGTCAAATACCGAAGTACGAGCCGCGCTTGGAGCGGCAACGTTTCAACCGCATGCCCTTCACCGAAGGGACGCACACGTCGAGCTCTTCTACCAGTACGATAATGAATTGCGCGTTGTGCTCATGGTTCCGCTAAGAATCGCGCGTGTTTGCAACACTGGGGTACTGCGGTGATTCGTCTGCGTGTCAGTGCTTGCGTGGAGCGCGACCTTTGAACGGATTGTCCTTCTCGCGCAGCATCAGACGAATCGGCGTGCCAGGAAAATCGAAGTTTTCGCGCAGCGAATTCACCAGATAGCGCTTGTAAGCGTCAGGCAGCGCATTGGCGTGCCTGCAGAACAACAAGAAGGTCGGCGGCCGCGCTTTCGCCTGCGTGATATAATTGAGCTTGAGCGTTCGCCCCAACACCACCGGCGGCGGATGCGCGCTCACCGCGTGTTCGAACCAGCGATTGAGCACGCTGGTCGAGATCCGCTTATTCCATACCGCATACGCGTCGAGGATCGCCTGCATCAGCCGGTCGAGTCCTTCGCCGGTCAGCGCCGACACGGCGACGAGCGGTACGCCTTTCACTTGCATCAGCTTCTCGTCGGCCTGCGCGCGCAGCTTGCCGATGGCCCCCAACGTGTTCTTCGTCAGATCCCATTTGTTGACGGCGATCACGATCGCGCGCCCTTCTTGCTCGACGAGATTGGCGATGCGCTGGTCCTGCTCCTCGAAGGCGCTCTCGACGTCAAGCAGGACCACCACGACTTCGGCGAAGCGCACTGCGTTGATCGCGTCAGCAACCGACAACTTTTCAAGTTTCGCCTCAACACGTGAGCGTCGGCGCAACCCGGCGGTGTCGTGTACGCGGAATTTCCGTCCGTGCCACTCGAGACTTACCGCGATGGCGTCGCGCGTCGTACCGGCCTCGGGCGCAGTGAGCAGGCGTTCCTCTCCGATCAGCCGGTTGATCAACGTGGACTTGCCGGCGTTTGGACGCCCGACGATGGCCACACGAATCGCATGCGGTTTATCTTTTTCCGCGACGCTTTCATGCTGTGCGTTGTGCTCTGGCAAAACCGCTCGCAAAGCGTCATAGAGGTCGGCCATACCTTCGTTGTGCTCCGCGGAAATCGGGATTGGCTCGCCAAGGCCCAGCGTGTAGGCCTCGAGCCGCCCGGCCTCGCCTGCCATGCCTTCCATCTTGTTGGCGATCAGCACGGTCGGCTTGCCCGATTTGCGTACCAGCTCGGCGAAAGCGCGGTCGGCGGGTACCGGATCGGCGCGCGCATCGATCATGAAGAAGATCGCATCCGCCTGCGCGATGGCGGTTTCCGTCTGCGCCCGCATGCGGCCAGCGAGGCTCTCCCGAGCCGAATCTTCCAAACCGGCGGTGTCGATCACGGTGAATTCGAGATCGCCGAGCCTGCCCTCGCCCTCGCGGCGATCGCGCGTAACGCCCGGCCGATTGTCGACCAGAGCGACACGCCGTCCGACCAGCCGGTTGAACAGTGTTGACTTGCCGACGTTGGGTCGTCCGATGATGGCAATAGTGCGTCTCATGGGCCGTGATCCCGCCCGCGCAAAAGCTGACGAAGCACTCTCTTAACCTGTCAGGGTATCAGCGCGAGAAGGTGCCAGGCGCGGGCGCCGACGGCCAGGGCGCCAAGGTCGCGTTCTGGTTCTGGTTCTGGTTCTGGCCCTGCGCAGCTTGCGGCTGGTTCTGATCCGGCCAGGGCGCCAGCGGCTGTTGGGCATTTTGGTCCTGCGACGAGCGCTGCACAGTAATCTGCGTCGGTGGGCTGGAGGCCGTGCTCGGCTTCGGCTTGGACTTCGGTTTGACCTTCGGCTTTTCCTCGGTAGCCGGCTCGGCCGTGGCGGTACGACTCGCAGCCGCGGTCGTCTTGTTATCAGCCGCTGCTGCGGTGTTAGCAGGCTCAGCCGACGGCGCCAGCGCGGTTTCGGGCGACGGCTGGTTGCCCTTCAGGTATTGGGGCGGAATCCCCTGCGTGACACCCGGCACGCCACCCGGAAACAATTCTTTGCGTTCCCCTGGCAGCTTCTTTTTCTGGTTGAGACCGAAGATATCGAGCTTGTCCATGTCGAAATCTTCGCAACCGGCAAGCATCGGCACGACCGCGACAAGGGCAGCCAATAAAGCAATCCGGTGGATGCGGCGCATGGGACTTCCTCAGCTCTTTCCGTCCGCCGCGATCAAAGCAGAGAGTACTTCGGCGCGCGCGCGTGTGCCTGCCGGTGTCTCGGCATCGGTCGCGATCATATCGATATAGCGGCGCGCGGCGGCAAAGTCGTGATTGCGCCAGGCCGAGAGCGCCAACAGGTCGCGCGCGGTATGGCGGAAACTACGCTCCGGCGCGCTTGCCGGATCGAGACGACGCTGCATTTCAGAGAGCGGCGCATTATCCACGACGAGCATTCCGGCACGCACCGCGGCAAGGTCCTGCAAGGTCGTCCCCAGCGATGTGTCAGCGGCGAGTTCGTCATAAGCTTTCACCGCCTCCGGGGGTTTTGCCTGCGCGAGATCGGCAGCGGCGCGGAATCGCGCTAGCATGCGGTAACCGGCCGGCGCTTCACCGGCGATCTTTGTGAATGCGGCTTCCGCCTCGTCGTGCTTGCCCGCCTCGCTCAGGCTCAGTGCGGATTCGAACGCAGCACCCGCGGCAGCAGCCTGCTTGGCCTGCCAATACTCGTAGCCGCGCCAAGCGCCGATGACGGCGACGATCAGCGCGGCGGCACCGATAACGTAAATGCTATAGCGGTCCCACAGCTTCTTAAGCCGTTCGCGCCGGACTTCCTCGTCTACTTCATGAAAAATGTCGGCCACGAATTGCTTCACCCTCCGTGCCGCCCGTCGCCCGGGCCGAATGGCGGCGTAACCTAACGATGTGGCGATGCCAAGGCAAAGTTTGCGCGAACAATCGTTAATATTCAGGCATTTAACCCAAGAATTGGTGCCAGAGAAGCCGCGCGGAAGAATAGCTACGGTTTCTTGCCCTTCATCGCATAAACGTGGGCGGGCCCCGGGAACGCGCGCGCGCGCACTTCAGCGGCATAATCGGCCACAGCCTTTTCGATGCCTGGTCCAATGTCACTATAGCGCTTGACGAATTTCGGCACCCTCGGCGACAGGCCGAGCATGTCCTCGAGCACCAAGATCTGCCCGTCGCAGGCAGCGCTCGCCCCAATGCCGATGGTCGGGATACGCACCGTTTCGGTGAGTTTGCGCGCCAGCGGTTCGGCCACCGCTTCGATCACCAGCGAGAAGGCGCCGGCCTCGGCTACAGCAATGGCGTCCTGCTCGATGCGAGCCCAGTCGGCCTCCTCGCGTCCCTGAGCGCGGAACGAGCCTAGAACGTTGATCGCTTGCGGCGTGAGACCGACGTGTCCCATCACCGGCACGCCGCGCTCAACCAAGAAGGCGATCGTCTCCGCAAGGCGCTTGCCGCCTTCCACCTTGATCGCGCCGCAGCCTGTTTCCTTCATGATGCGTGCGGCATTCATGAAGGCATGTTCCTTGGAGGCCTCGTAGGAGCCGAATGGCATGTCGACGACCACCAACGCGCGCTTGGAGCCGCGCATCACGGCACGTCCCTGCAGGATCATCATGTCGAGCGTGACCGGAACGGTCGTCTCGAGCCCGTGCATAACCATGCCGAGCGAGTCGCCGACCAGGATCACATCGCAATATTTATCCACCAAACGCGCGGTGTGCGCGTGATATGACGTCAGACAGACGATGGGATCACCGCCCTTACGCGCGAAAATGTCAGGCGCGGTGACCCGTCTGATTTCATCGTGGGCCGACACGCCTTACCTCCCGAACACCGGTGCGCCGATCACCATCGGGTGGAAGGCGTAGCCGAGCGCCAGATAGATGACGATTCCAAGCACGACGACAATGATGTCGTTGGTCCACCCCGCTGGCACCGTTTGCGGCCCGGTGTCGCCGCGCCGCTTGGCGGCGATGCGCGCATAGACGCCCCAGGCCAGGAAGCCACCGAACAATAAAATCGAGCCGAGGTCGCCGTTTGACCACAAATGCGCGAAGGCCCAGGTCTTCACGCCGGCAAGCATCGGATGCTTGAGCCCGGTCTTCAAGTGGCTCGGCAGGAAGTAGGCGACGAAGAAGATCACCGCAAAAAGCATCAAGCCAACGGTGATGTGACGCATGAATGCCGGCGGCGACCACACCTGAATCCATTCGTGCGCGCGGTATTGCCCAAAGCCCCAAATGATCAGTACAAGGCCGACGATCGAAACGATAGAGAAAAGCACGCGATAACCGTTCTCGCCAAACCGCGCCATCATCGCAGCGCGCGCTTCGCGGAAGGTCACGAAGACATGGGCGCCAAGCATGACGACTAGGCCGAGGATGAGGATCAGTAAACCCATGGTACACTTTTCTTGCGCCCCTCAATCGCGCCGCAGTAGAGGCGATGGCGGCCGTCAATGCAAGCCGGCTAGCCGCATAGGATAGTATTGATGACTGCAGCTCTTTACCGCACGTTGCGGTGCGTTCTTGTGTTGCTTGCCCTATTGCTTACCGCCATGCCGTCCATGGCGCAGGTCTGGCCGGGCAAGACCGTGCGCATCATCGTCCCATTCTCCGCCGGATCGACGCCCGACATAGTGGCTCGTCTGATCGCAAATGGACTGACGGAGCAGTATCCGGGTAGCACGTTCCTGGTCGAGAACAAGCCGGGCGCCAGTGGCAATATCGGCACCGACATGGTGGCTAAGGCGGCCCCTGACGGCAGTACGCTCGGCGTTAGCATTGGCGGCCCGCTCGCCATCAATACGCTGCTGTTCTCTCAATTACCCTATGACCCGGGCAAGGACATCGCGCCGATTGCGCAGCTCGTGACCCAGCCAAGCGCGCTCGCGGTCAACCCAGGGCTTAAAGTGAATACGGTCGGAGAACTGATCGGCCTGCTCAAGGCCAACCCTGGCAAATATAATTTTGCGTCCATCGGCAACGGCTCGCTGTCGCACCTGGCGATGGAGGCGGTTGCGCTGAAAGCCGGCACCAAATTGGTGCACGTGCCCTACCCCAGCTCGCCGCAGGCGATGGCAGCGGTGATCCGAGGCGACGCCGAGATCGCCTGCCTGCCGGCTATCGCGGTAACGCCGCAGGCGTCGAGCGGAGCGGTAAAGATTCTCGCCGTCTCTACGGCCAAGCGTTCACCTTATCTGCCGGATGTCCCGACGCTGACGGAGGTCGGCATCGACGTTGAAGCGGATGCGTGGAACGGGCTGATTGCGCCGGGCGGCACGGCGAAGGTGCTCATCGACCAAATCAACCGCGACGTCGTCGCGATCATGCAGAGTAAAAAAGTGCGCGACAAGCTAACGGCTCAGTTGATGGAGCCGGTCCGCGGGACACCGGAGGAACTCCGCGCCCGCATCGACGGTGAGATCGCCCGCTGGGCGCCAGTGATCAAAGCCGCCAAAATCAAAATCAATTGACCAGAACCTCACTCCGTGCCAGCGAATTTGCTCTTTACGTCCTTGATGTCGGCAAACACGATGCCGGGTGCGCGCTCGGCCGTGTAATCAAGGATGAACTGGTTGCGTGCCATGAACACGCGGTCGCCATCGAGGTCCTCGGCGCAGCTCGCATAATTGGCCTGCACGAAGTCGTGAAGCTTCCTTTGCTCGGCGCACGAAATCCAACGCGCGAGTTGGAATTCAGGCACATCAAAATCGATCTCGAGCCCGTATTCGTCATCAAGCCGAGCCTTGAGGACGTCGAGTTGCAAGGGCCCAACTACGCCGACCAGCGCCGGAGCGCCGTCAAGCGGGCGGAACACTTGTACCACGCCTTCCTCCGCCATCTGCTGCAATGCCTCTTTCAGTTTCTTGGCTTTCATCGGGTCGCCGAGCTTAACACGACGCAAAATTTCCGGTGCGAAGTTGGGAACTCCGAGGAAGGCGATATGTTCACCCTCAGTCAACGTGTCGCCGATGCGCAGTGTGCCATGGTTGGGAATGCCAACCACGTCGCCAGCATAGGCCTCATCGGCGAGCGCGCGATCCTGCGCGAAAAAGAATTGTGGCGCCGACAGCGTGATCGGCTTCTCTGTACGTACCAGCTTCACCTTCATGCCGCGACGTAGCTTGCCCGAGCACAGACGCGCAAAGGCAATACGATCGCGATGATTAGGATCCATATTGGCTTGGATCTTGAACACGAAGGCGGTCATGGCTCCCTCGTGAGCATCGATAATGCGCTTGTCGGATGCCTGCGCGCGCGGCGCTGGCGCAAAGCTCGCCAGCGCATCGAGCAGGTCCTTAACGCCAAAGTTTTTCAAGGCCGAGCCGAAGAACACCGGGGTGAGATAGCCTTCGCGGAAGGACGTAAAATCGAAACGGCGGCAGGCGTCTTTCACTAGCCCTAATTCCTCGGAAATTGCGTCAGCATCGAACATAGGGTTTTTCGCCGCCAGCGCCACGAGGTCGAGCGCTTGCGGCACAACGGTCTTTCCGTCATCGGTCAAAAGCCGCATCTCGCCGGCGGCGACGTCATAGGTGCCGGCAAAATCGCGCCCGCGCCCGAGCGGCCAGGTCATCGGTGCGGTGTCGAGCGCCAGCGTCTTCTCGATCTCGTCCAAGAGCTCGAAAGGATCGCGGCTCTCGCGGTCCATCTTGTTGATAAAGGTGACGATCGGGATATCGCGCAGACGGCAGACCTCGAACAGCTTGCGGGTGCGCGCCTCGATGCCCTTGGCGGCGTCGATCACCATGACCGCCGAGTCGACCGCGGTGAGCGTGCGATAGGTGTCTTCCGAAAAATCTTCGTGCCCCGGCGTGTCGAGCAGGTTGAACACGCGCCCGTTGTAATCAAATGTCATCACCGAAGTGACGACTGAAATACCGCGCTCGCGCTCGATCGCCATCCAGTCCGAGCGGGTGGCGCGACGGTCGCGTTTGGCCGTCACCTGGCCGGCCAGATTGATGGCACCGCCGAGCAGCAAGAGCTTCTCGGTCAGCGTGGTTTTGCCGGCGTCGGGGTGCGAGATGATTGCGAAGGTGCGCCGGCGTTCGACCTCGGCGGCGAGCGGCGTCGAGGCAGCCGAATCAGCGGCGCTAAGCGGCTTGTTCATGGCGGTGCATGTGGCGATATTTGGTAACGAAATCAAGCGAGCTTGGCACCGGCCAAATTAGCGGACTTCGGCGAAGCAATCGGCCAAGCTCACCTTAGCGCATTTCCGGTCGGAATAACCGGCGCAAATTGAGCGAGCGGCTAGATACCATGAACATGCCGTCGCCGCGGTAATGAATTGTTTTAGGATACTTCGGCATTGGGCGCATGCGCCTTCACGACCTCGAAAAGGAATAAATTATACTGGTCGCGCAGCCGATCGTCGGCAAGCTTACATTCAAAGCTAGCATAACATTGCGCGATGAGGGCGCGTTGACCTGGTCAGCGACACATTGATCACGCATTCCCTGCTGCGGCTGATTAACCATAACTGTGGTTGCCCCTTGAGATCAGGCAGCCGACCAGCGACGGCGTGAACTCCATGACCATGTGCCAGCCGATGGTCCTGATGTAGCGCTCGTCTTTCCCCGCCGAGCTAACCAGCACCGCCGGGCCAGGCTCGAGAAAGCGCCGAATCTCGGAGACAAGAAAGTCGTGGCTTCTTGTAGATCTTCATCGCGTCTTACTTAAACGCGGCGGCGTATTCTTCCGGCTTGAATCCGATCAGCAGCCTCCCGCTGGAAAGCTCCAGCACTGGCCGCTTGATCATCGAAGGCTGCGCCAGCATGAGGGTGATGGCCTTCTTCTCGGTTAGGCCTTCCTTCTCCTTGTCGGGCAGCCTCTTGAAGGTCGTTCCGGCTCGGTTGAGCAACGTTTCCCAACCGGCTTTCTTCACCCAGCCGTCCAGCTTGACGCGTTCGATACCCTTGCTCTTGTAGTCATGAAAATCGTAAGCGACGCCTTTCTTATTGAGCCAAGCGCGCGCCTTCCCCATGGTGTCGCAGTTCTTGATGCCGTAGATCGTTACCGTCACCGCCTCACTCCCACTCGATCGTCCCCGGCGGTTTGCTTGTCACGTCGTAAACGACGCGGTTGATGCCCTTTACTTCGTTGATGATGCGGGTCGCTACGCGGCCAATGAAGGCCATGTCGAAGGGGTAGAAGTCGGCGGTCATGCCGTCCGTCGAGGTCACTGCGCGCAGGCCTACTACGTACTCATAGGTACGGAAATCGCCCATGACACCGACCGTTTTCACCGGCAGCAGCACGGCGAAAGCCTGCCAGATGTCGTCGTAGAGACCGGCGCGCCGAATTTCTTCGACATAGATTTCGTCGGCGAGCCGCAAAATATCGAGCTTGTCCTTGCTGATCACACCGGGGCAGCGGATGGCCAGGCCCGGGCCCGGGAACGGATGGCGGCCGACAAAGGCTTCCGGCAAGCCGAGCTCGCGGCCGAGCGCCCTCACCTCGTCCTTGAATAGTTCGCGCAAAGGCTCGACTAGGTGCATGTGCATGCGTTCGGGCAAGCCCCCGACATTGTGGTGCGACTTGATCATCACCGAGGGACCACCGGTGAATGACACACTCTCGATCACATCCGGATAGAGCGTGCCCTGAGCGAGGAATTGTGCGCCACCGATTTTCTTGGCCTCGGCTTCGAAGACGTCGATAAACAATTTGCCGATAGTCTTGCGCTTGACCTCGGGATCATCGACACCCTCCAGCGCCCTCAGGAACGTGTTTTCCGCATTCACATGTACCAGCGGGATGTTGTAGGTGTCGCGGAACAGCGTTACCACCTTTTCCGCTTCACCGAACCGCATCAGGCCATGGTCGACAAAAACGCAGGTGAGCTGTTCGCCGATCGCCTCGTGGATGAGCACGGCGGCAACCGCGCTGTCGACGCCACCCGACAAACCGCAAATGACTTTTCCGCGGCCGACCTGAGCGCGGATTTTCTCGATTGCCTCTTCCTTGAAAGCTCGCATGGTCCAGTCGCCGGAGCAGCCGGCGACATTGCGTACGAAGTTGCGGAGCAGCGCAGCGCCGTGCGGGGTATGCACGACTTCGAGATGGAATTGGGTGGCGTAGAACCTGCGCTTGTCGTCACCAATGATGGCTATCGGCGCATTCGGCGAGGTGCCGAGTACCTTGAAGCCCTTCGGCAGCACCGTCACCCGGTCGCCGTGGCTCATCCAGACAGGATGTTTCTCGCCCCGCCGCCACACGCCGTCGAATAACGGGCTCTCCGCCATCACCTCCACCTCCGCGCGACCGAACTCCCGATGGTGACCGCCCTCGACCTTGCCGCCGAGCTGCGCCGCCATCGCCTGCTCGCCGTAGCAGATGCCGAGCACCGGTACGCCCGCCTCGTAGATTGCCTTGGGCGCCAACGGAGCATCCTTATCGAGCACCGAAGCTGGGCCGCCTGAGAGGATCACCGCCTTCGGCCGCATCTCGCGGAGCGCAGCTTCCGCTTTGCTGAAGGGAACAATCTCGCAATAGACCTTCTCCTCGCGCACCCGGCGGGCGATCAACTGCGTGACCTGAGAGCCGAAATCGACAATCAGAACTTTGTCGTGCAGGGGCCCGTGCTGCGTATCGAGGACTTTGGCTGGTTGCATAGTCATGGCTTAAGGGACAGCGCCGCCGCGGGCAACTGGCCGTCGGAACTGTCCACGCTATTTGCTGAGAGCGGTCCTCGTCTCTATCTAATTGAAAATTAGATCGTTTCTAGGGGTCATCGGGACTGCAGCAGGTGCCGGCTCGGCGCCGACGCATTCAACGCAGGCTAGGCCCATTCGTTTAAAGTTTGGAACGCCAACAGAGAGCATGCGATCTCCTGCGCCTTCGACACGTCGCAGCTCTCGCGTGAGCCGAATACCTCGAAGTTCGGGTTTACCGTGCTCAACTGGCACCGGCGCATTGGCGCTTTACTTGCAACGACAGCAACGTCATGACGCTGACTTGCCACGATATGGGCTGCCACGACGTTCTAATATCCGAGTTTCTCAAGTGGCTGGCTCAGGCCGAACGTCGCGCGGGGAAGAGAGGGCGCTAGCGGTCGAAAGCTATATGACGACGGTTAGCCGGCTCGGGGCTAGCGGTTGTCCCAGACAAGACCCAGCAGGGGCACGCGCGAGACCAATCCTCCGAGCCACGATCTCGGCTCCTCATGGGCGGTCGTCTTTGCCTCCGCGGGATCAGGGATTGCGCGTGGCGGCACTGGGTGATCGGCATCGGCCTGCAGGCGCGGCGCAACCGATGGCGCAGGAGCAGGCGTCGTCGAAGGAGAAAGCGGCGCCGGAGCGGCGGCGGTCAAGGCAGGCGCCGGGACGGTTACTATCGGCTGGGCCGGACGCAGCATGGGAGCGGCTTCAATCATCTTAGATCTTTCCGCGGCTGTCTCAGAGTTACGCGTCGCCATCGCCTGCCGTACCGCATCGAGCCACTGCGTGTCGGAAACGGTCTGCTCTCGCCGCGCCGCCATTGGCTGTTTGGTAGGTTGTTGACGCGGCTCGGCCTTGCGAACCGTTTCTGTCGGTAGCGCTTCCGTCCGCTCAGCCTTTGTTTCTGTGACGACCGGTGCGGGCCCAGCGGGCAACTCCTTGTCCGCCGCCAGCAGCGCTTTGAACGCCTTGGTGGCATCTGGATCCACAGCGCCACAGGTCTGTTCGAACGCCTCGACGTCGCGGCGTACCAGAGCACGGCGAGTGCTCGCATCGACATTCTTGTCGAGCATAGAAATGATTCCAGCGCGCAGGCTCTGGCACGTCGGCTCGGGTGAGAAGTTGGCGCGGTAAAGAGAGTAAGCGCTGCCAAGCGCGACGGGCACCGCCAGCAGCGCGCCAACCAATTGGAAGACGTTCACCCAGGAGGAAAGCCGCGAGCCGTGCCAAGCAGCATAAGCCGGCGGAGAGTCGGGGAGATCGCGTAGCGAGCCGTCAAATTTCGGTTCGCGCCTCGCCTCCAGCATCTTAAGGACCCCATGCACCAATCCGGGTTGCCAATCACGCCATCATCGCGGAAAAATTTGGCCGGGAATGCGGCGCAAAAAGGGAATTCCCTTCCGGCTTTCTTACCCTTGAACTTCAACTCAGGCGGCGCAAAAGCGAGACGAAGAAGCCGTCGGTATCAGTCGTGCGCGGGGTCATCAGGATGCCCTCACCCCAGAGCCTTGCCGCCTTGGTAAATGCTCGCGCACGCTGGCCAAGCGCGGCAGCGATCGTAACCGGCGGTTCCGGCAGGAACTGCGGGTGGCGGGCGAGAAAGCCACGCACCTGCACGCGATTCTCTTCGTCCAGCACTGAGCAAGTCACATAAGCGATACGGCCTCTGATCTTAAGCAAAGGCACCGCGCGATCGAGGATCTCCGCCTGCTCCTTCAGCCTTTGCTCGACGGCACCGGGCCGCATGCGCCATTTCGAGTCCGGATTGCGCCGCCAAGCGCCGGTGCCGGTGCACGGTGCATCGATCAAAACCAGGTCGATGCGGCCGACAAGATCGACAATTTCGTCGCCGATCGACTGCGGCGTGCGCACCTGAACGTTGCGCGCGCCCGAGCGCTTGAGCCGGTCGTGGATGGGCGCCAGACGGCGCTTGTCTTCGTCGGTCGCGAAAATCTGGCCTTTGTTCTGCATCATCGCCGCCAAAACCAATGTCTTACCGCCCGCGCCGGCGCAAAGGTCGACCACCTGTTCGCCCGCTTTGGCGGCGGAGAACAGCGCCGCCAATTGCGAACCTTCGTCCTGCAATTCGATCATGCCCTTGAGGAACGCCGGCTCGGCGTGGATCGGTGGGCTCTTGGCGTCCGCGGCAAGACGGATGCGTAGGCCCCAAGGCGACCAGGGGCAAGGCTCCGGCTGCAGATCGCCTAGCAGCTCGGCGACCTTGTCGGGGTCGGCCTTGAGGGTGTTCACTCGCAGATCGACCGGCGCGCGTGACGCTAAGGCCGCGCCCTCTTCCGCGCGGTCCTCACCAAAGGCGCGCGTGAAATGTTTTTCCAGCCATTCGGGGTAATCCCCGGCGATGTGCGCGGGTGCTCCCGTGATGTCAGCGGCGTCAAGGCGTTGACGTTCGCTGTCACTCAACGTTTCCGGCGCGTAACGCGTGCCGTTAGCAAGTTTGGCAATCGCGTCCACATCGAGACCGCGCTCGCGTTTGAGCATACCAAGCAGAATGGCGCGTGGCGTTTCGGCACCCATCACATAGGCGCTCGAGGCGCGCCGGCGTAGCGCGTCATAGACCAGACCGGCAATGGCGGCGCGGTCACTGGATCCGGCGAAGCGATGCGCCCGACCCCACGCCTTGAGAGCGTCAGCGGCGGGCTGGCGCTCGCGCTCGATACTTGCGAAGACTTCGATAGCCGCGGCGAGCCGCGCCGCCGGCATCATGGCAGGCCGAGTAACATGCGTTCAATATGGATCAGCCACATCGTGACCGGAACCCCAAACCGTAATACATACTGCGATTGCGCACGTTATTGGTGGTGACGTGTACGCGGGCCGGCAGGCGAAATACCACAAAGGTCCATGCCAACACCCAATAGATCAGATCGGCGTGGTGGGTTATGACCAACAAAATCGTCAAAACTTCGAACTCGTTGGAAAAAGCGTAGGCCAATTGGCTGACGCGCTTCGGCCAGTTCGGCTCGCGCATGGCTATCTGCTCGAACTCTCGTCGCGCCCGAGTGAGAACAGGCGTTGATGCATCATGCCGAACATGAGGTACCCGAAAGGTCACGCCTGGCTGGGATAATTTGGGCTCTCGCGAGTGATCGTCACGTCGTGCACGTGGCTTTCGCGCAAACCCGCGCCTGAGATACGCACGAATTCCGCCTTTCGATGGAAGCCATCAAGCGTCTTGGCGCCGACATAGCCCATGGCGGCGCGCAGGCCGCCCGACAATTGGTGCAACACATTCGCGACCGGCCCCTTGTAGCCGACCTGTCCCTCGACGCCTTCCGGCACCAACTTGAGCGCATCCTTGATGTCCTGTTGGAAATACCGGTCGGCGGAACCGCGTGCCATCGCGGCGACCGAGCCCATGCCGCGATAACTCTTGTAGGATCGTCCCTGATAGAGAAAGACCTCCCCCGGCGTCTCGTCGGTGCCCGCCAGCAACGAGCCGACCATGGCGCAGTCAGCGCCTGCGGCAAGCGCCTTGGCGAGGTCGCCGGAATATTTGATGCCGCCGTCGGCAATCACCGGCGTATCGCTTGCTTTCGCCGCTCCGACCGCATCCATGATAGCGGTGAACTGCGGCACACCAACGCCAGCAACAATGCGTGTCGTACAGATCGAGCCTGGACCAATACCCACCTTGATGGAGTCGGCGCCCGAATCAATCAGCGCTCTCGCGCCTTCGGAGGTCGCGACATTGCCGGCGACCACCTGCACAGCATTTGATAGCCGCTTGATGCGCGTGATGGCATCGAGGACGTGCCGTGAATGTCCGTGCGCGGTGTCGACGACCACTAGATCGACGCCGGCTGCGATCAAAGCCTCTGTGCGCGCGAAGCCTCGGTCGCCGACGGTGGTCGCGGCTGCGACGCGCAAGCGACCGTGCTCGTCCTTGCACGCATTCGGATTGGCCACCGCCTTTTCAATGTCCTTCACGGTGATCAGGCCGACGCAGCGATACTGATTGTCCACCACCAGCAATTTCTCGATGCGGTGCTGGTGGAGCAAGCGCTTGGCTTCGTCCTGGCTGACGCCCTCGCGCACGGTGACCAGCTTGTCCTTGGTCATAAGCTCAGCAACGCGCTGCTGCGGATCCGTAGCGAAGCGGACGTCGCGGTTGGTGAGGATGCCGACCAGTTTGCCGGCCTTGCCATTGCCGCCGCCTTCGACGACCGGAACGCCGGAAATATGGTTATCCTTCATCAGATCGAGCGCCTGCTGCAGCGTCGCCGTCGGCTCGATCGTCAGCGGGTTCACCACCATGCCAGATTCGAATTTCTTCACTTGGCGCACCTGGGCGGCTTGGGCCTCTGGCTCAAGATTGCGGTGGATAACGCCCATACCGCCTGCTTGCGCCATGGCAATCGCCATCTGCACCTCGGTGACCGTATCCATAGCCGAGGCGATAATCGGGATGTTAATCGGAATCGTCTTGGTGATACGGGAGCGGATATCGACGTCGCCAGGCAGCACTTCAGACAGGCCGGGCTTGATTAGCACGTCATCAAAGGTAAGCCCTTCCCGCGGGCTTGCGTTATTTTTAGCGGCCATCGCCAACTCCGTCTCACCCGAAAGGAGAACGAGACCGCCGCCGAAGACTTACGAATTGCCCTTGCGAGGGGGCCCCTCGCCCGACGTCACGGCCCGCTTTTGGGTTGGCGCTGGTCGTTAGCACGGGATGGTACCGATTCCTAGACCATTATCACTGCGTCACCATCGCAACACGTCTCCTTGGGATGGCCGCTATGGGCCCCTAAAATCGGTCTTCCTTCCAGCAACACTTAGTCGTTCGAAAGCGTTATCTGAGCCGGAGCCGAGCTCCGCGAAAGTTTCGACGTCATCGGTATAGTGCTGGCCGGACTCGGGATTGCAGGTGTTGCTGTTTGGGCTGTTGGTTCTAAATTTTAAAGTTGCCATATTACGCCACGCTCGAACGTGCCAAGCCTAAGGACACGGCCAAGAACTTGCAGGGCGGCAAGCTGACAAAGTCACGACAAGAAGCAAGACCAATTTGGGCGGTCGATCGGCACAAGAATGACCGGCGCATAGTCCACACAGTCGAAGTGAGGCCCCGCCACTTCCACGCCAGCAAAGGGCCGTTGCGTTCACGCCCCGACACGAAATTCACTGGCATCTGGAACGAGCGCGACGTTCTTGCGTGTCGGCCGTGAAGCCCATCGCCAGAAGATAGAGTTCAGCCGACTCTGATCGGCTCGCGGCCGGCTTCACGTGCTTCACAGTTGCAAAATCGCGTTTGAGTACGGCGAGGAGCGCGCCTTCTGTGCCGCCTTGCAGCACTTTGGCAAGGAAACTGCCACCGGGGGCCAGTACCTCGCGGGCAAATTCGGCGGCTGCCTCGACCAGCCCGACAATTTTCAGATGATCGGTCTTGCGGTGGCCGGTGGCGTTGGCCGACATGTCGGACAGCACGACATCGGCCGGACCGCCCAGCATGGCTTTCAGTTTTTCCGGGGCGGCGGGATCGAGAAAATCGATCTGCGCGAAATCGACGCCTATAACCGGCTTCATCGGCAACAGATCGATAGCAATAATGTAACCGAATGGACCGACGCGCTTAGCCGCCACTTGGCTCCAGCCGCCGGGCGCGGCGCCGAGATCGACGACGCGCGCGCCCCTTTTCAGGATATGAGCCTTATCGTCGATCTCGATCAGCTTGAAGGCGGCACGCGAGCGGAAGCCCTCGCGCTTGGCGCGCGCGACGTAGGGATCGTTGAGCTGGCGCTCGAGCCATTGCCTGGAGGATTGCGAGCGCCGCTTGCTGCTCTTCAGCGTGACTTTTCCGCGTGCCGTCAATGCTCGCCCCAGACGCCGTCCTCACGCATCATCTGCACGAGAATACCTTCGCGCAGGCCACGATCGGCGACACGCAGGCGCGGACAAGGGAAAGCGCGGCGGATCGCTTCCAGGATGGCGCAGCCCGCGAGCACTAGGTCGGCGCGCTCCACGCCGATACAAGGACTGGCGACCCGGTCCTGGTAGTTCATCGAAAGCAGCCGTTCAATCACCGCGTTGATTTCGCGTTCGTCCATCCAGCAGCCGTCAACGCGATTGCGGTCGTACCGCTTGAGATTGAGATGCACTCCAGCAATCGTCGTCACGGTGCCGGAGGTGCCGAGCATGTGAAAACCGCGCAAGGCGGCGGCCGCGTACTCGTGCGCGAATGGCGCGATCAGCGCCGCGACTTCGCTAACCATCGCCTCGTAGATTGCCGGGGTCACCGAGACGCCCCCGTGGCGCTCGGCGAGCGTCACCACGCCGAGCGGCAGCGAAACCCAGCCGCGGATCTGCGGCAGCGGGGGTCCGCCGTTGCATTTTTGCGAGCGATCGAGCCACACCAATTCCGACGACCCGCCGCCGATATCGAACAGCAACGCGCCCTCGGCTTGCGGGTCGAGGAGCATCGTGCAGCCGGTTGCAGCCAGCGTCGCCTCGGTTTCACGGTTTATCACTTCGAGTTCTAGGCCGACTTCTTCGGCAACGCGAGCCCGAAACTCCGCGCCGTTTTCCGCCGCACGGCAGGCCTCCGTCGCGATCAATCGGGCGCGGCTCACGCCCTTGTTTTTCATCTTGTTGCGGCAAATCGTCAGCGCGGCGATGGCGCGTTCGATCGCCGCCTCGCTCAGCCGGCCCGAGGTGGAAACGCCTTCACCGAGTCGGATGATGCGGGAAAACGCATCCACGACGCGAAAACTTTCGCCCGCCGGCCGCGCCACTAGCAGGCGGCAATTATTGGTGCCGAGGTCGAGCGCCGCATAACTGGGGCCGCCGCGATCGCTGCCCAAGTCTCTATCCAGACGTCCCAGCGACCACCGACCCCATCGGGGCCCTTCCTGCGCCCGATCTACGGCAGGGTCGAGGCCGGTGTTGTCCCTGGCCTCGCCGCTCATGTCCAAAGCCTTCCTGCCGCCCCTCCGCGCGCCCAGTTGCGCCAATGTTCCTATAGATCAAGAAAAGTCTAACAGCGCCCTCGCTTCACGCAACCCTCATGGGCGAAACCTATTCTTGTAGAAGCGGAGGAGCTGCTTTATCGAGATTCAGTGAAACCCACGCCCATTGACCCGGTATGGATGACAGAAGCGTTGAAACGGCCCTGTCGCTGAACAAGCTCGGCGTCGGTCAGCCAGTTCCTCGCAGCGAGGACCCGACGCTGGTGCGCGGCGCCGGTTACTATGCCGACGACGTCAGCCGGCCGGGCCAAGTCTATGCGGTAATTGTGCGCAGCGTTGTTGCGCACGGTAATATCCGCGGCATCGACACGGCCGCCGCCAAGGCAATGCCGGGCGTGATTGCGGTCTATACGGCGGCGGATCTGACGGACTACGGTCCGCTCAAGTCGACCCTGCCTCTCAAGAACCGCGACGGGTCGCCAATACGTTACACGCCACGGCCAGCGCTCTCCGGCGACAAGGTGCGTTACGTCGGCGATGCGGTCGCCTGCGTGATCGCGGAGACCGTCGCGCAAGCGAAAGACGCCGCCGAGGCGGTCGTGCTCGACTTCGAACCCCTCCCCGCGGTGCTCACCCCCGCTGACGCGGTGAAGCACGGAGCTCCGCTGTTGTTCGACGCGGTGCCGAACAATATCGCACTTGATTATCACTATGGCGACACGGCGAAGGTGGCAGAGGCGTTCGCCAAGGCGAAACACGTCACGCGGCTAACCACTTCCAATCAGCGCATGGTCGTCAACGCCATGGAGCCGCGCGCGGCGGTCGGCGAATACGACACTGCTTCCGGCAAGTGGACGCTTTATTCCACCAGCCAGGGCGTATTCGGCATGAAGACGTCTCTGATGGATATCCTCGGCGCCCCTGCCGACAAGGTGCGTGTCATCACCGGTCAGGTGGGCGGTTCCTTCGGCATGAAGGCCGCGGTCTATCCTGAATACGTTTGCATCCTACATGGCGCCCGGATGCTCGGGCGGCCGGTGAAATGGACCGACGAGCGTTCTGGCAGCTTTCTGTCCGACCATCACGGCCGCGCTCAGGACATGACGATGGAGATGGCGTTCGACGAGAACGCGCACATTCTGGCGATCCGTTTGACCGGCTACGGCAACATGGGCGGCTATCTCGCCCAGTTTGGGCCGCTGCTGTCGACCGGTAATCAGGTGAAGAACATCGCCAGTGTTTACCGCACACCGCTGATTGAGGTGGACGTCAAATGCGTATTCACCAATACGGTGTTCGTATCCGCTTATCGAGGCGCTGGACGACCGGAAGGAAATTATTACGTCGAGCGTACGCTTGATCTTGCGGCGGCTGAACTCGGCATCGACCGCATCGAGCTACGCAGGCGCAACATGATCCGCAAGAGTGACCTGCCGTTCAAAGCCGCCTCGGACGTGACCTACGATGTCGGTGACTTTCAGGGAGTGCTCAAGCAGGCCTTGGAGATGGCCGACTACAGGGGATTGAAGAAACGCAAGCGCGAAAGCAAGAAGCGTGGGGTGCTGCGCGGCTTCGGCGTCGGTTGTTACCTAGAAGTCACCGCCGGCGGCGGCAAAGAGCTAGGCTCCATTCATTTCGAGGAAGGAGACACCGTCACCATCATCGCTGGCTCGATGGATTTCGGCACGGGTCATGCGACGACCTATGCGCAGATTGTGAGCGACAAGCTCGGCATTCCGTTCGACCGTATCCGTCTCGTCGAAGGCGACAGTGACCGCATGAGCTACGGCGGTGGCAGCGGCGGCTCCCGTTCGGTGATGTTTACTGGCACCGCGCTGGTCGAGACGGCCGCCCTCGTTATTGAGAAGGGCAAGCAGGTCGCCTCACACGTTTTGGAAGCGTCGGTAAGCGACATCGACTTCAAGGCCGGACGATTCGTGATTGCCGGCACAGACCGCTCGATCGGTCTGCTCGAATTGGCCGCGCGGCTACGCCGCGGGTTCAAACTACCCGAGGGCGTGCCGACTTCGCTCGACGTCGACCATGTCGGTAACGATCCCGTGCCCTTCGCTTTCCCCAATGGCTGTCACATCGCTGAGGTGGAAGTCGATCCACAGACAGGCGCGGCACAAGTCGTGAAATATTCCGCCGTCAACGATCTTGGCACCGTGATCAATCCGCTGGTGGTGGCGGGTCAAATCCAAGGCGGTGTGATGCAAGGCCTCGGTCAGGCGCTTCTTGAGCAGGCGGTTTATGACGACGCCGGCCAGCTCGTGACCGGCTCGTTCATGGATTATGCCATGCCCCGCGCCTACAACGTGCCGATGATTGACGTGGCGAGCCACCCGGTGCCGACAAAGAGCAATCCGTTGGGCGTTAAGGGCTGCGGCGAAGCCGGAACATCCGGTGGGCTCCCGGCCGTTGCCAACGCCGTGATCGACGCGCTGTCCGAATACGGCATCCTCCATCTGGAAATGCCGATGACGCCGTCGCGCATCTGGCGGGCCATCGAAGACGCCAAGCGCGAAGCCGGACAAGCATGAGCCAAGCGACGGACTTGCTCGGCATCAGCAATATGCCGTATGTGCGTGTTGTCGGCGTGGTTAGCGCTGCGCATTTCGTATCGCACTATTACATCCTGGTGCTGGCACCGCTGCTGCCGTTCGTGCGTGCGGATTACGGCGTGAGCTATACCGAAATCGGCGTTGCCTTCGCTGCTTTCAATATTGTGTCCGCCGCCCTGCAAACCCCGGCCGGGTTCTTGGCCGACTGGCTGGGCGCGCGGGTGCTGTTGATCGGCGGATTGCTGCTCGGCGCATGCGCCTTCCTGGTCGTCGGTTTGGTCGAGTCCTTTTGGGTGATGGTAGCTATGTTCGCCCTCGCCGGTGTCGGCAATACTGTTTATCACCCTGCGGATTATGCGCTACTTTCGCAGCACGTTCCTTCCGACCGAATTGGTCAGGCTTTCTCATTCCATACTTTCGCCGGCATGCTTGGATCTGCAGTGGCCCCGGTCACTCTGTTGATGATGCAAAGCGTGTGGGGGTGGCGCGGCGCTTTCGTCGGCGCGGCCATGCTCGGTTTGCTGGTTGCAGTGCTTCTGCTTGCTGTGCGCGAGAACGCCGAGAAAAAAGTAGCGCCGCCGAAGCGACCTGAGGGAGACGCCGCTGCGTCCGGGTGGCGGGTGCTGCTGTCGGCGCCGATCCTGCTCAATCTGATGTTCTTTGTGTTGCTCGCCATGATGAGCGGCGGCACCTACAATTATTCCGTGGTCGCACTCGGGGCGCTCTATGGTACGCCGTTAGCCACAGCCAATGCTGCGCTATCAGGCAATCTGCTGCTGTCGGCGATTGGGGTGCTGATTGGCGGCCTCTTAGTCGGCCGCACCAGCCGCCACGGCCTAATCGCGACTCTCGGCCTTGCCAGCATCGCACTGTTCACCGCCCTTATAGCGCAGATCGACCTCGGTGCCCTGGCACTGGTGGCGGTGATGTCGGCGGGCGGTTTCTGCTCGGGTGTGATCATGCCCTCGCGCGACATGATTGTGCGCGCGGTCACCCCGCCCGGTTCGTTCGGCAAGGTCTTCGGCTTTGTTACCACGGGATTCAACATCGGCGGCATTATCTCACCGTTGGTTTTCGGCGCCATCATGGATCATGGCAGCCCGCGTCTGGTGTTTTTGCTGGTTGCGGTGTTCAGTCTGGTCGCGATTGCGACGGTAGTGACGCGGCCGCGGCGGTTGGCCTGATCCCCGCTGCCCTTTGACGGCGGACTTGTCAAAGTGCCCGAATTGCCCCATGTCAGGGCTCTCCGGCTTGAGCCATGGGCTTATCAAGTCCTAGGCATTGGGGAATAGTTCAACGGTAGAACATCGGACTCTGACTCCGAGAATCTAGGTTCGAATCCTAGTTCCCCAGCCAGTTGATATCGCTCGTCTTTCCTCCTTTTCTCTGTTGGACTCGGTTGACCGTTTTGAGAGGCATTTTGAAAACTTTCGACGTATTTTGTTCTCGTCATGATGCGATGCGCTTCGCATATCCAAGTTCGAGTTTGTTTATTGCAGCGCGCGCGAGTTCTGGATCGCGATGCAGATAATGCGCATCGAGAATTGAGCGAACGTCATTCAAGCTGTGACCTGTAATAGAAACGATCTGCGCCTCGGTACAGCCTTCGAGCGCGAGCCGTGTTACTGCCGTTCCGCGGAGATCATTGAACGTGACGCCGACGATGCCAGCCTTGTCGCGCGCCTTGATGAAACTGGCGCGGAAGCCATCGGAGGTCCACGGCTGATTATCGGAGTTGAGTAATATGATCGGGCTTTGTTTGACTCTGGCCGCCTCATCGAGCGCGGCCTTGAGCGGCGTGCCGACCGGTATCTCGACGCTCACCATGCGGCGGTGGCGGCCGATGCTCTTTGACTGACGCAAGCGAATAACCGAGCCGTCGTAGGCTTTCCACGTCAAGCGTAATAGATCGCCCTGACGCTGGCCGGTCCACAATGCGAGCAATAGAGGCAAGTGCAGATGCGCGGGCGCGGATTTGAGAAATGCGGTCTCATCCTCGATCGTCCACACATGATCGACGCGCGAGCCGTTATAGACACGGCCGCCGCGCTCACATGGATTGACGGTGATCTTGCCGCGCCCTTTCGCCCACGACAGAACCAGGGCGAGAACGGTCCATGCATAATCGGCCTGGCGCTTGGAGATGAGAGCAAGCTCATCGCGCCAATCCATAAAGACGCCGCGGGTACGCGGATCGGCCAGCGCCTTAAGCGGACAATCTCCGAACTTCTGCTCGATCTTGTCGATCTGCCGGATGTAATCGGCGCGCGTGCGGTCGCGCAAACCGAGGAATGCTTGGCTCTTTTGATAGCCCTGCGTGAGACTAAGCAAGTGCCCTTCGGGCGGGACTGCCTTGGTCGCTATCGCCTCGTTATAGCTCTGGATGAATTCCGGGCTTCCCGGCTCGCCGCACAGGCGAGGTCCGCCGCGCCACGCATACCAGTATTTTTTAGTGGAGCCGTCCGCCAGTTTGACGTTCGACCAGTTAATTCCCTTGGCGTTGATGCGCATGTTTTGCCAGCCATTTCTCTGTTTCGTTGTTCTCGTTTACACCCACGTCCTCCGAAGACGCGCGGGGGATCGCCGTGATGCTGCCCCGCTCGAGATCGAGGGTCACCTCAACAGGCAATCCTTCCTTCGTGAACGCACGAAGGAACCTACGCACATCGGTTTCCTTGAACCTAAGAGGGCCTCTACTCATCACACACCTCAGCGACCAACCACCGCGTGCCCCGGGGCGGGGCTTAATTCCTTTGGCCCGTGCGAGGTGCAAACTCGGCGGGCCAATTTGTTTGGTCCGCTCAACCGGTGAGTCGTTAGGCTGTAGCCTTGAGAGAGGTGCGGCCACGGATTGGGAGTGTTGAAATCCAACGCCGCAATTCGTCGGACGGCATCAGCGTGACGGCTTCGCCAATACCCGGCCTGCTGTCGCAATTCCAGATTGTCACGACGCAGTCCTGCGACTTCCGCACGTAATTGATCGACTTCGGCCAAAAGCCGCACGACCA
>Ga0207766_1000009_pt1 | contig 31159 bp, 16 predicted proteins | sample LuqExpMetageno68_FD_187825 | JGI IMG/M metagenome (GOLD analysis project Ga0207766, IMG submission 187825) | Tropical forest soil microbial communities from Luquillo Experimental Forest, Puerto Rico - Sample 68 (SPAdes) | ecosystem: Environmental > Terrestrial > Soil > Tropical forest ...
GGTGGCGAAAAGCTATTTCAAAGGCGAAGGCGGCGAAGCTTTCGACGACGACGGCTGGTTCGATACCGGTGACGTCGCAACCATGGACAAGTACGGCTACATGCAGATCACCGACCGCTCCAAGGATGTGATCAAATCCGGCGGCGAATGGATTTCGTCGATCGATCTGGAAAATCTCGCGGTAGGCCATCCGAAAGTGGCTGAAGCGGCAGTGATCGGCGTCTCACATCCGAAATGGGACGAGCGGCCACTGCTCGTCATCGTGCTGAAGAAAGGCGAGATTGCCACCAAAGACGAAATCTTCGGCTTCATGCAGGGCAAGATCGCCAAGTGGTGGATCCCTGACGACGTCGTGTTCGTCGACGAAATTCCGCATACGGCGACGGGCAAGATTCAGAAGATGGTGCTGCGCGAGCGATTCAAGGACTACCAGCTGCCGTCCGCGGAAGCGGCGGAATAGCGCTCAAGCCTCACTTCGCGTCGCTATCCCGGGTTCGTCCCCGGTGGACATCGAAGGCCCTCCATTTTTCGGACCGGCGACGATTGCGCCTTCGCCGCTGGCGAAAAAGGTGATTGCTGCGGCGGCGACGTCAGCACACGTCGAACAACGCGCGCCGGAAATCCTCGCCCCGCTCGAGAATGCGCTGCAGCGGAATGCGGCCGATCTCGCAAAGCCGATCATAAAGCACTCAGCCGGCAGCCGCGGGAAGCATCTCAGGGCAAGCGCCAAAATCGCAAATTTCAGCGAATGCCCGGAAAATGACGGCGAGAACGGGAGCGCGGAAAAAGGCGTGCAGATCGAAACGGCGCTAGCTTCGCGTCGCGTCGGACCGGCTCGGTGCACCGTCGCGTTTCTTGCAAAGCGCGCGCCAGGTGACAACCGGCCGCAATGGGGATGTCGGGCGCAGCGATTTTGACGGTTTCTGGCTGCGACACCAACGCATCGGTACGCCTTAACGACTAACCCATTCCCGGCGTGCGCTCCTTCTTCAAAAATCCCGCACACAACGTCGCGTCGAATTCGCGGTAGTCGTTGGTGATCTCCTCGCCCTTACGGATATTGCGCCGGGCGATCGTGTAGCCGTTCTTCAGATATGTATTCGGCGTATCGGAGTGATTGATGTAATGATCGTTGTCGACGGTGAACAGGATTTCGCCGTCGACCTTGTAGCCGTAGCTCTTGAGAAATTCCCGCGCTTGCCTCGGTAGGCGCGCAAACTGCTTTGGCGAGTAGCAGCGGTCGAACCCTTCGACGAAGCGCCAGATCTTCGTCTCCTTGCGGATGAATTCGGCGGCGAAGACACCGAGACCGTGAATGGCGCTTTTGTCGAGATAGGTTTTGACCAGCAGCATCGGCGTCCGTCGGCACGTTTTCAGAATCGCGGGATGATACGCGCACGACACGGTCGGAAAGCCCGCCGCGGTTCCGCTTTGCACAGGAATCCGCCTAGCTGGACCACCCGGGCCGCCCGTCCTAAAGAGGGGCCGCAAAATTCACGCACAAGGACAAAACAGTGGATCAGGACATTCTGTTCGAAGTGAAGGACGGCATCGGCTGGGTCACCTTCAATCGCCCGCAGGCGCGCAATGCCTTCACGTTCGCGATGTACGAACGGCTCGCCGAAATCTGCAAGCAGGCGAACGAGGACCGCTCGTTCAAGGTGCTGGTGTTCACCGGCGCCGGCGACAAGGCCTTCGCTGCCGGGACCGACATCAACCAGTTCCGCGAATTCGTGACGCCGCAACACGCGATCGACTACGAAGAGCGGATCGACCGCGTCCTGTCGGTGGTCGAGACCTGCCGCATCCCGACCATCGCAGCGATCAACGGCGCCTGCACCGGCGGGGGCGCCGGTATCGCCGCCTGCTGCGACCTGCGCATTGGCACCGAGACGGTAAAGATGGGCTTTCCCATCGCGCGCACGCTCGGCAACTGCCTGTCGATGTCGAACATCAGCCGCCTCACCGCCCTGGTCGGCCCGGCGCGGGTGAAGGACCTCATCTTTACCGCGCGTCTCGTGGAGGCCCCGGAAGCTGCCGCGCTCGGACTGCTCACCGAAGTGGTCGAGGACGGCGCGGCGCTGAAGAAGCGTGCCGGCGAAGTCGCGGCGTTGATCGCCGGCCACGCGCCGCTGACGCTGAACGCGACCAAGCAGGCACTCGCGAGGCTGACGCGCCGCCTCACCCGTGAAGAAGGCCGCGACCTGATCCTGCAATGCTACATGAGCCAGGATTTCCGCGAAGGACTCGACGCGTTCCTGAACAAGCGCTCACCGCAGTGGAAGGGCGAGTAGCCGTCATTGCGAGCAGCGAAGCGACGAAGCAATCCAGACCCAAAGAAGACTGGATTGCTTCGCGGAGCCTGTCATCGGCCGGCCACTTTGGGCCGGACCCGTTGGCTCGCACTGACGCGGACCGCTACTCCGCCGCGCCGAGCGGCGGCGGCAGCTTGTCCTGCGCGCTGATCAGCCGCTGCATCACTTTGAGATCGCGATCGCTTAATTCGAGGCAGGTATCCGCCCAGATTTCGACGACGCGGTCGAGCTCGCCGAGCAACAAAGGCGCGACGGCGCGGCCGGCTTCGAATACGGCCCGGCTGCCAGTGTGCCGGCGCTTGCTGCGCGTGATGTAGTCGCGCGCTACCTCGATGCCCTGCCCCGGCTCCGCCACGATGTGCACGAGCCCGGCGTCTTTCATTTCGTCCGCGGTATAGCTACGAGCGCTGAGGATCATCTCTTCCGCCATGGCGGCGCCGAGACGGCGCGCGAGCAGGCTGTAGGCGCCCATGCCCGGGAAGAGCCCGAACAGATTCTCTGGGAAACCGAACTTCGCCCCCTTCTCGGCGATGATGACGTTGAACGACAAGAGCGACTCGAAGCCACCGCCGAGCGCGTCACCCTGCGCGAGGCCGATGCTGATGATCGGCAGATTAAGCGCGTAGAAGAAACGATGCAGCACGCGCACGCAGGATTTGCCGTACGCGACGAGCGCAGCGCGATCCTTTCTGCGTATGCAGTCCGCGAAGAGATAAAGATCGCCGCCGAGGCTGAACACGCCCGGTGTGCGAGAGCCGGCAACCAGATATTGCAAGTCGTTCCGCGCGGCAAACTTCGCCACGATGCCACGCTGCATGGCGTGGATGTCGTCGAGCAGAGCTAAATTGTAGCTCGGCCGTCCGCGTGGACGCATGAATGCCCACAGCGCTCCGAGCGCTTCATCCCAATTGACTTCGAGTTGTTCGAGCGCGAACAGGCGGCGCACGTCTTCCGCCTTGCGCGTGGCGATTAGGCCATCGATGTCGATCAGCGGCTCGGCCGCCAACAGGGAGGGAGGCGCCGCGAGCACACTACGTTCGCTCAGCCCAAACGGTGTCTGAGCGGAAGAGGGAACGCCTGGAATGTCGGATAAAGCCCCCTCGAGCGAAGACTTATCGGCGAACGCAAAGGACATGGGCACGCACCAAAATCGGACGTTAACTGTTTGTATGCATCCGATTTAACCTTCACTTTACCATATCAAGTCTTAACATTTAAACAATGGCGCAACGCTCGGGAATCGCAGGACTAAGGTTAATACGCGCACGCGATTTCGCGAAATCCGTCGTAAAATCCGTGGCGTTCGCGCATTAACCAAACTTAACAAATGCGCGCGCCAGGGAAGAATTAACTATTTTTGTTAACCGTACGGCGGAGTGCAACGCGGTGCGCGCTACGCGGTTACCGGCCGCCGCCGCTTGGTCACGGATATCCGGCGCTCCGGACTTACCGATCGTTCAGCAGACCGCGCGATTGCCCCGTGGTTTTGCTTGCCGTTGAGATGTCCGCGCTAGGCTCCCGGCATGTGTAGGTTGGCCGCGTAAATCCATGCTGATCAAAAAGCTTCTCCAGACGCGCCATGAGGACGCCGAGCTTCCCGCTGAAACCCGGGCAGCCCTAATCCACTCGTTGTTTGCGCCGATCTCCTCATTGGCGATCGGTGCCGTGAACTGCTCGATCATCGGCATGACCGTGGCCTTGAGTGTCGGCAGCCGCCCCATCTTGAGCAATTCAGCCGCAATCCTTGCGGTCGGCGCACTGCGCGTATTGTCTGCAGTTTATTATCGACGATCCAAGAGGCATGGCACGGACACGGTTCAATTCTGGGAATGCCTTTACGAATACGGCGCCTGGGGCTTCTCCGGGTTGCTTGGGCTGCTGTGCTGGCTGACGCTCGTCGAGACTACGGAAGCGGTCTTGCAGATGGCCGTGATCGCGACCGCGACCGGCTATGCCGCCGCGATTTCGGGACGTAACGCCGGACGGCCATTCCTCGCCCTGGGTCAGTTCTCGTTAATCATGTTGCCGATGGTGATCGGCCTGCTGATCTATCCCGAATGGATACACAAGGCGCTCGGCTTCGTCGGGCTGCTGTTCATTTACGGCATGATCGACATCACGCTCGGCATTCGCGAGGTGATACTGCAGGCGTTGATCATGACGCGCAAGGAAGCGGCCCTGGCTGCACGCTACGAGGAGCAGGCGACCCGGTTCGATATCGCGCTCAATAACATGTCGCACGGCTTGTGCATGCTCGACGAGAAGGACCGCCTGCGGGTGTGGAACGATCGTTTCCTCGAACTCCTCAAGCTCCAGAAAGCGCCGATCCGCGTCGGCATGCGGGTGTCCGAACTATTTCGGCACAGCATCCGCGCCGGCAACCACAGCGGCCGCAGCGTGAAGACTGTGTTCACCGATCTCGCCAGCCGGCTCGCCTGCGGCAGCAATGTCGAGGTCACACTCGACGGCGAGCGTAGCATGGCGCTGTCGCGCCGCGTGATGAACGGCGGCGGCTCGGTCGTGATCATCGAGGACGTGACCGAGCGCAAGCGCGCGCAAGACCGAATCGAGCACCTCGCCCGTTATGACGAATTGACGGGACTCACCAATCGCTCGCAGTTCATGGAGCAGATCGAGCAGGTGCTCGTGGCGGTGCGGACCGGCGATCTGTCGATCGCCATCCACATGATCGACCTTGATCGCTTCAAGACGATCAATGACACGCTCGGCCATCCGATCGGCGACAAGCTGTTGCAGGAGGTTGCGCGCCGGTTGACCCGTGCAATCGGTCCGGCGGACATGCTCACGCGATTCGGCGGGGACGAGTTTGTCGTGCTGCAAACAGGCGTCGCGCAGCGTGACGCCGCCGGCAATCTCGCTGACCGGCTTGTGAACGCGCTGAGTGATCCGTTCGACGTCGACGGTCATCGCATTGACGTCGGCGCCTCTGTCGGCATCGGAATGGCGCCGATGGACGGCACCGATGCGAGCGAATTGATGAAAAAGGCCGACATGGCCCTGTACGCCGCGAAATACGCGGGCGGCGGCCATCACCATTTCTTCGCGACCGAGATGGAGCAGGCCGCGCAGGAGCATCGCGGGCTCGAGCTTGATCTGCGCGCCGCGCTCGCGGCGGGCGAGTTCGACCTCTATTTCCAGCCGCTGATCGATCTGCGCACCGGTCGCGTCACCTGCTGCGAAGCGCTCCTACGATGGACGCATCCGAAACGCGGCCCAGTATCGCCGGCCGTTTTCATTCCGGCGGCGGAAGAATCCGGACTGATCATTCCGCTCGGTGAATGGGTATTACAGCGCGCCTGCGCGGAAGCGGCGACCTGGCCGGCGGACGTGCGTGTCGCTGTGAACCTCTCGCCGGTGCAATTCCGCGACCGCAGCCTCGCCTTGCAGGTCGTCCTCGCGCTGGCGCGGTCCGGGCTTTCCAACCAGCAGCTCGAATTGGAAATCACCGAGCGCGTGCTGCTTAACGACGGCGACGAGACACTCGCAACCATGCAGCAGTTGCAGGAGCTCGGCGTGGCGATGTCGCTCGATGATTTCGGCACCGGTTACTCGTCGATCAACTATCTGCGCAAGTTCCCATTCCACAAGATCAAGATCGACCAGTCGTTCACGCGCGATCTCGTCCATCGCGACGCAAAGGCGATCGTCAGTACAATCGCGGGGCTCGGCGCCGCGCTCAACAAGACCGTCGTCGCGGAGGGTATCGAGACCAAAGAGCAGCTACAGCTCGTCGCAACGCTCGGATGTCACGAGGCGCAGGGCTACCACTTCGCACGCCCGATGAATGGGGATGCGATTCGGCATTTTCTGCGGACGCACGACGCCGCCGCGCAGCGGATCGCCTGACGTCGAAAGCGACCCCGCTGGACGCGAGCGCAGCGTTCATGCCAATTCGTCTCCGCACACGATCGGAGCACAGGCATGAGCGAGACTGATCAATCCATTCTCGTTGCAAAGGATGTTGCGGTTCCGATGCGCGACGGTGCACGGCTCGTGGCCGACGTCTTTCGCCCGCGCGCCCGCGAGCGCGTCCCAGCGATCCTGAACCTCGGTCCATATCAGAAGGACAAGCCTTGGGTTGTGCCAGAGACGCTCGAAGAGCCGCCGAATGACTGGATGAACTGGGAGACGGTCAATCCGCGCTGGTGGGTGCCGCAGGGCTATGCGGCCGTGCGGATCGACGGACGTGGCAGCGGTAAAAGCCAGGGCCAATGCGAGCCGTGGTCGCACGCCGAAGCGGTCGATTTCTTCGACGCGATCGAATGGGCCGCGGCGCAGCCCTGGTGCAACGGCAAGGTCGGGCTGCTCGGAATTTCATATTATGCAATCAACCAATGGTTCGTCGCGCAACTGCAGCCGCCATCGCTAAAGGCGATTATTCCATGGGAGGGCTTTGCCGACATCTACCGTGACGCGCTCTATCACGGCGGCATCTTCAGCCTGTTCATGAGCAACTGGTTCACCGCGCACCTACTGCATCACACGCTAGGACGGGCTTCGCAACAACTGTCGAACGCCTGGGCCCTCAACACACTGCATGTCTGGCTGAGCAACAATCTCGACAGTGGGGCGTTGCGCGGCGCGCAAGCGGACTGGGACAAGATAACGCTGCCATTCTATTCGGTCGGCAACTGGACCGGCTTCGGGCTGCATCTGCGCGGCAATACCGAAGCCTTCGCGCGCGCAGCTTCGCGGTACAAGAAGCTGCGCATCCAGACCGGAAGCCATGTGCATCCGTTCTACACGGAAGAGGGGCGGCAGGATCAGAAACGCTTCTTCGATTATTGGCTGAAGGGAATCGAGAACGGCATCATGGACGAGCCGCCGGTCAAACTCGCCATCCGGCACGGCGCCGACAAGTTCGAATGGCGGCACGAGCGCGAATGGCCGCTCGCGCGCACGCAATGGACCAAGCTTTACTTCAATCTCGCAGCCGGCGCTCTGGCGAAAGAGATGCCGGGCACGCCGGCGTCGCGCACCTATGCCGCATCGAGCCTCGGCACGATGGGCTCGACGTCCGCATCCTCGTCGCAGGTGATGGGCGGCGGCATCAAACCGGGCATGGGTCTTTCGCTGGAAACCGCGCTTTTAACAGAAAACCTCGAAATCACAGGCCCGCTCGCGGCGTCTTTCTGGGTGTCGAGCTCGAGCGAGGACATGGACCTGTTCCTCACGTTGCGCAACATCGACGCGCAAGGCAACGACATTATGGAGACGGGACAGCAGGGCACGCCCGTCCCGGTCGCGAAAGGCTGGCTGCGCGTCTCGCACCGCGAGCTCGACGACAAGCTCAGCCTGCCGTATCGCCCGTATCACAAGCACACGCGCCGACTTTTCCTGAAACCGGGCGAGATTGTCAAAGTCGACGTCGAGATCTGGCCGACGTCGATGGTGTTCAAGAAGGGCCGCCGCATTCGGCTCGACATCCAGCCGCGCGACGGCCTCGGCAGTCAGGGCTACATGCACTATCACGCCGACTACAATACGGGCACGAACACCATCTATTCCGGTGGCGAGCACGACTCTTATCTGCTGCTGCCCGTCATTCCCGCTCAAGGCTAGACCATGTCGCGCACGACCATTGCCGTCCTCGATGATGATCACATCAATTGCCTTGTGCGTTACGCCATCGCCGGCCACGGCGAGATCACCGAGACTTGGGCGCGCGATTTCTTCCTGCCTGAGGAGGTCGAGCCCAGTGAAGTCTACGCCGCCGGCAACGGTCTGCATCCAGAGAACGGCGTCGACCTGATCCCCATGTCTGCCGGAGTCGACGTGCGCAAAGGCACTGACGCGAGCATTCTGATTTTCCGCCGCGGCAAAATCGATGCAGAATTGATGGACGCCAATCCGAAACTAAAGCTGATCCAGCGCGTCGGTGAGCGGGCGGACACGATCGATCTCGCCGCCGCCGCAAAGCGCGGGGTCACAGTCTCCTGCCTGCCGCGGCCGAGCCTCGCCTATACGGCCGAGCACGCGGTGCTACTGATGCTGGCGTTGTCGAAGCGTCTCATCGAAGCGGATGAAACCGTGCGCGAGGGCAGTTGGGATCGCGCGCGCGTCCATCCGGAGAATGGCATCGCCTATAACTGGGTCGGACTGTCGAATCTGGGCGGTCTCTACGGCGCAACCGTCGGCATCATCGGTCTCGGCGAGGTCGGCACGCTAACGGTCGCGATGCTGCGCGGTTTCGGTGTGCGCATCGTCTACTGCAATCGAACCCGACTGCCGGAAGAGAAAGAGCGCGCGCTCGGCGCCGAGTACCGCTCTATGCCCCGGTTGCTCGCCGAATCCGACTTCGTTTCCTTGCACGCAAGCAATCTGCCGGAGAATAAGGGCGCGATGGATGCATCCATCTTCGTCCAGATGAAACCGACGGCATTCTTCATCAATACGAGTCGTGGCCGTATGGTGGACGAGGCGGCGCTTGAAGATGCGTTGCGCAATGGTGTGATCGCCGGGGCAGGCTTGGACGTACACGAAACCGAGCCGCGGCCGACACCGAACCGCTTCGCCGGATTGCGCAACGTGATCATGAGCCCGCACATCGCCGGTGGCTCGCGCCAGGGCATCATTCATGAGGTCACGACCTTGCTGGACAATTGCCGCGCAGCGCTCGTCGGCCGGCCGGTGAAGCATCGCGTCAAGGCTGCACCGCGTTAATTCGCCGGCGCGTTGGCGATGCGCTCCCAGTATAAGGCGCGATGCTGCATAACGCCCTTCCACGGCCGCGGCTTTTGGGTGAGCACCAAAAGCTCGCCTTCGAAATGCGTGAAGCGCACCTGATCACCGCCGACGCGGCTTGGCTCGGCGGACGCGTCGACACGCGTGATCAAAGTCTTGCCGTCATACTCGTAATTTCCGCAGTACGAATTGTACTCGCGTACCGTTTCGTCCGACGGCAGTTCGCGGCGGCCGTCGCAGAGCACCGACATCATGCGCTTGTCCGGGTAGAAGACGAGGAGCCCACGCGGCTTCTCGCCGTAAGGCGGGTGCATCGGTTTGCCCTGATCGTCGTGCGCGGCGGTTTTCACCAGCCGCCACGTGCCCACGATCTCTTTCAATTCTCCGCTCCTGCGCTTATTCGACTTTGAGTCCGAGCTTCTTGATCAGCGCGGCCCACTTGCCTTCCTCGCGCTTGATGTTCTCGGCGTATTCTTCCGGCGTGCTTGGCGCCGACCCACCGCCGTCCGCGATGAGGCGTTCTTTGATGTCATCCGCTGCGAGCACCGCGCGCAATTCCTTGTTCAGGCGATCGATGATCGGCCGAGGCGTCCGCGCCGGCGCGGCGAGCCCATAGTACTGCACGATATCGAGCGGCACGCCCGACTCCGCGGTCGTCGGCACATCGGGGATGGCGGCGAGCCGCTGCGGGGCAGCGACCGCAATAGCCTTGATCGCGCCGGCCTTGATGTTGCCGATGGCCGGCGGAAGCGTGTTGAAGGCGAGCCTGATATGCCCGCCCAAGAGATCGGTCGTTAGCGGACCGGTGCCCTTGTAGGTGACGACCACCACGTCGGCGCCAGTCATTGATTTGAACTGCTCGGCGCCGAAGTAATTGAGCGTCGGCGATGGCGGCGTACCGATGTTGAGCTTGCCGGGCTCCTTCTTCGCCAGCGCGACGATGTCGCTCATGCTTTTCACCGGCAGCGACGGATGCGCCATCACCACGATCGGAATGGACGCGACCAGGCCGATCGGCGTCAGATCTTTCTGCAGATCGTAGCCGGGATTGGCGGGCAGGCTCGCACCCGTGACCAGCATGAGAATGGTGTAGCCGTCCGGCGCGGAGCGCGCCGCATCGCGCACGCCGATTACGGAGCCGGCGCCGGGGCGATTGACGACAACTACCTGCTGGCCGAGTCGCCCCCCGAGCTTCTGCGCAATGACGCGACCGACGGTGTCGACGCCGCCGCCTGCCGGATACGGCACGATTAGATTGATCGGTCGGGCCGGATAATCGGCGGCATGCGCCGATGTCAGTCCCATACAGCCCGCGAATAGCGCCAAGGCCGCAAGCCAGTGTGCGCTCACCCTCATTCGTGTCTCCCCAATTTCAGCGCTCTCGTTCAAGCGGAGCGATTATCGGTCGCATTTGGAACCGGGCATTCTGCCTTGTGTTTCATTCCTGACAAGCCACCCTGCCCACATCACTCGGAGTTTCGCACGTTGATCAGCCTGCTTGGGCGCATGTCATTTCGTAATAAGTGCGTTGTGATCACCGGCGCGAAACGCAGTTCTGAAAGCGTCCGACGCAATTCGCGAAAAACTTATTCGCTTCGCGATCACGGCAAACGAGGGCCCGCTTGCGGATGGCAACTGCCGGTCCGGTTCGATACGCTGATGGTCTGACCTCGGCCGTTGGCCGATTCTCGTCCAAATCAAACTTGCGCACCGCGCCCGGCGGTTATAGGTCCATGATGAATCGCGATGCGCGGAAAGTTCCCGTAGAGTTTCACACCGACTTCTGCGGGTTTTCCACCGACCGCGCTTTGTGCCGGACGCCAACTCGGCGATCTTTCGGGAGGGGTGGATTACCGCCCGCGTGAGACAGTCGATGAAGGTGCAGCGCAGGTCACGATGTCGCAATTGAAATTCAAAAACATCTCTCCGGACTTGCAAAACGAGATCGCATTGCGCGACGCCATCCTTGCGAAGCTGACATACGAACTAGGCAAGACGCCGGAGCGCGCTGGCCCGCAGGATTGGTATCATGCCACGGCACTCGCCGTGCGCGACCGGGTCGTCGATGTCTGGATGCGTGCGCACAGCGAGATCGCGGCGCAGAAGAAGAGACGGGTCTATTATCTTTCCATCGAATTTCTGATCGGCCGGCTTCTGCTGGACACGCTGACCAATCTGCGTCTCGTCGAGCCGGCCAAGCGCGCCCTTGCGGATCTTGGCGTCGACTTCGACGATATTCGTGCTGCCGAGCCGGACGCCGCGCTGGGCAATGGCGGTCTCGGCCGCCTCGCCGCCTGTTTCATGGATTCGATGTCGGCGTTGGGCATTCCCGCCTTCGGCTACGGCATCCGCTATGAGAACGGGCTGTTCGAACAACGGCTGTGCGACGGCTGGCAGCGCGAAATTCCGGAAGACTGGCTGGCCTCCGGCAATCCGTGGGAATTCCGCCGCAACGAGCCGCAATACACGATCGGATTCGGCGGCACGGTCGAGTATCTCGGCAGCGACGACGATACGCCGCGCGCAAACTGGTATCCGGAAGAGCGCGTGCTTGCCGTGCCTTACGACACCCCGGTCGCCGGCTGGCGTGCGAAGCACGTAAACGCGCTGCGGCTCTGGTCGGCGCGCGCCGCGCCTCCGATCAATAAAGATTTCATCGGCGCCGTCGCCGCGCGCGCGCGTTCGGAAGCGATCTCGCGCGTGCTTTATCCGAACGACGCGACTGCCGAAGGACAGGAGCTGCGGCTCCGGCAGGAATACTTCTTCACCGCAGCGTCGCTGCAGGACATCGTGCGCCGCCATCTCGCGGAGTTCGAGACGCTCGATTCGCTGCCGGATCAGGCCGCGGTCCAGCTCAACGACACGCATCCGGCAATCGCCGTCGCCGAATTGATGCGCATCTTGATTGATGTGCACGGCTATACCTGGTCGAAGGCCTGGAGCATCGTCAAAGCCACTCTTAACTACACCAACCACACCCTGCTGCCGGAAGCCCTCGAAACCTGGCCGGTCGGGTTATTCGGCCGCGTGCTGCCGCGCCATTTGCAGATCATCTACAAGATCAATTGGGATCATCTGCAGGACACCACCAAGCGCGGACTGACCGACTCAGACTTCGTTGCGTCGGTGTCGCTGGTGCACGAAAACGGCGACAAACGCGTGCGCATGGCCCATCTCGCATTCCTCGGCTCGAATTGCGTGAACGGCGTCTCGGCGTTGCACACCAAGTTGTTGCGCGAAACGCTCTTCCACGACCTCGCCCGCACGACACCGACGCGCATCGTCAACAAGACCAACGGCATTACCTTCCGCCGATGGCTGTACGAGGCGAATCCGTCGCTCACCCAGCTTCTTACCGAGACGCTCGGCGAGCGCGTGCTCGACGATTCATCCGCTCTCCGCGATATAGAGAAATTCGTCGGTGAGCCGCGCTTCGTCGAACGCTACCGGAATGCGCGGCTCGTCAACAAGACGGCGCTCGCCGCGCACCTGCGCAACAGCGCCGGCGTGCAGGTCGATCCCAATGCGCTGTTCGACGTGCACATCAAGCGTATCCACGAATACAAGCGCCAGCTGCTCAACATTCTCGAGACGATCGCGCTCTGGCAGGAGATGCGCGCGCATCCCGAGCGGGATTTCGTGCCGCGGTTGAAGGTCTTCGCCGGCAAGGCGGCGGCGAGCTACACGCGGGCGAAGCTCATCATCAAACTCGCAAACGACGTCAGCCTCATCGTCAACAACGATCCGGCCGTGCGGGGGAAGCTGAAGGTCGTCTTCGTGCCGAACTATTCCGCTAGCCTGGCCGAAAAGATCGTGCCGGCCGCCGATGTCTCCGAGCAGATTTCGACTGCAGGCATGGAAGCGTCCGGTACCGGCAACATGAAGCTTGCTCTTAATGGGGCGCTTACCATCGGCACACTTGACGGCGCCAACGTTGAAATCCGCGAACAGGTCGGCGACGACAACGTGGTGATCTTCGGCATGACCGCCGCCGAAGTCGCGGAACGGCAGAAAGCCCGCTTCGAAGGGTCGACCGCCGTCGCCCACTCCGCACGTCTTGCGGCCGTCGTGCGGTGCCTAGCGTCCGGTGAGGTCTCACCCGACGATCCGGAGCGCTTCGCACCCATCGTGCAATCGCTGCTCGAATACGACCACTACATGGTCGCCGCCGATTTCGACTCCTACTGGGACGCGCAGCGCCGGCTCGACACCCTCTGGCAAGACCCTGCCAATTGGTGGCGCAAGGCGATCCTTAACACCGCACGCATGGGCTGGTTCTCATCCGACCGCACCATCCGCGAATACGCGCGCGACATCTGGAACGTCGCCACAGGCTGAACGGACTACCGGATCAAGTGCACGACCACACCGGCCCATTGCTTGAGGCCGATCGCACTGCATGCGGCAGCCTGCCGCTGCATATCAAGATCGGCACGGCCGTTCGTGGTGAAGCTATCTCTCGTCGCGTCGTCGTGTTTTCTTCGGCTTCGGCTCATCGGGCCCGGTATAGAATTGATTGGGTTCGCAGGACCCGCCTATTCCGCTGACCGTCGCGCGGCACTGCTCTCACGAATCCGCAATTCGATGCGCCCCCAGCGTCGCCGCTATACACCGCGCACCAGCGATAAGGATCGGCATGCGCCTGCGCAGCGCTGAATCCAAGCACCAGAACAAACGCGGCAATGACCTTGCGACAGGCTGACATATTGGCTCCCCATGGAGGATCCGAAGGTTAGCACTAGCCGAGCTGCGCGTTCGATGCCGGGCTAGGCACTCGTGTCATCAATTTCGTTTGATGCTCAGCCGGCCGGACACCGGCCGGCGCGGGCGAAGGCTTCGGCGACGAGCGCGAACTGCCGATGCCCGGCCAAATGCTCAAGCGGCACCGCGAGCTTGCGCCGCCAATTCGGATGCTCGTCCGTCGTGCCCGGCACGTTGAGTTGCTCGATTTCACCGAGGATATCGTCAAGCGCCATCGCGACAAATTTCGATGGCGTCTGGCCGAGAAAATTGGCGACGGCCACGACACTATCGGAAGCGTAATCGGATCCGTGCTGCTTCAGGACATCGCGCAGTTTTGCTTTCGCCCAATCGCGCGACTCGTCCGTTTCGCCGGGATCGATGCCGAGCCTGCGCTTCACGGCGATGTCGTGCCGCTGCATCCAGCCGGCAAAGCTCGGCAGATCGTGCGTGTTGAAAGTCGCGAGCGCGTCGGCCGGATACCATTGCGGCGGCTTGAAGCGTCCGTCGTTCTCGCGCTCGAACAACATCACGCGATAGCTCCACAGCCCCCACTTCGCCGTGGTGTCCCGAAAGCCTTCCGGCACCGTGCCAAGGTCCTCGCCGATGACCGTGCAGCGGTACTTCACGCTCTCCTCCGCGATCACGCGCAGCAAATGCTCGAAGGGAAAATGAACATAGACGCCGTCGGCCGCCCCGTGGCCGCGCGGGACCATGTACACGCGATTGAGCCCGAGCACGTGGTCGAGTCGGATTGCACCGGCATGCCGCATATTGGATGCTAGCAACGAGCGCATCGGGGCAAAGTCGTTGTCGGCGACGTTGTGCGGATTGAATGGCGTGAGGCCCCAATCCTGCCCGGCGCGATTGAGCTCGTCCGGCGGCGCGCCGACCGACATTGCTGAAAGCACGGCGTCCTGATGACTCCAGGCGTCCGCGCCATGTGGATCGATACCGACCGCAAGGTCGATGTAGAGACCAACCGTCATGCCGTTCGTCCGCGCGAGTTCTTTGCAGGCGGCGAGCTGGGTATCGGCAACCCACTGGACGTATTCGTGGAATTCGACCTCTGCCAAGTGCGCCTGCCGGAACCGTTCGATGGAGGTGCGGTCCGGCGTTCGCCACGGCTGCGGCCATTCCGGCCACGGTTTCGACACGTGCACCTTCCGCAGCACCTCGAAGGTGGCAAAGCGCAGCAGCGCCTCGCCACGCCCCTGCCGGAAGAGTTCGAAGTCCTCACGGCGCGGATGCGCAGCCTGCGTGCGGAAGCGCTCGTGCGCGAGACGCAAGGCCGCCATTTTCGCACGCGCTACCGCCGGATAATCGACAAGCTCGGATTGGCGAAGCGGCGCGACCTCTATCTTCAACCCGCGGACATCGAATTTGGGAAACTCTGGGATCGCCTCCACGTCGATATAGAGAGGATTTATGTAGAGGCGGCTGTTCGGCGCATATGGGCTCGCGCGTTCCGGCCACTCCGGAAAGAGCGCGTGCAGCGGATTGAGGCCGATGCCACTCGCACCGAATCGGGACGCGATCGGGATGAGATTGGCGAGGTCGGTGAAGTCACCGATGCCCCAGTTGCGTTGCGAGCGCACTCCGTACAGTTGCACTGCTAGCAGCCAGTGCCGTCTGCCATCGCCCTGCCAGGCCCTGATCGGCGCCTGCACGGGCACGGGCATAAGCTGCGCAGGTTCGGAGCGTCCGCGCGACAGCACGTCGATCATCAGTGCCAACGTGTCCGGGCTCGCCTCATGCCACTTCCCGAACACGTCGTGGTAGCCGGGCTCGATTCCCCAGCGCCGTGCAGCCTCGCTCAAGTCACTCATTCTTCTTGCTTTTCCCGGCATCGCCGCAGGCGGCCTGCCCTCGTAGAATGGAACTTCCCGCCCTGTGTGCTGTTGTAAGTCAGCGCGCAGGCGACAATCGGGGACCAATGAAACAAGATGGCGGCGAACGCAGCATCGGCGGCGTGAAGCGCGCGTCACGACATTGCGGCTGGGATTTGGCGCCGAACGATCCGACAGGCCCGCGCTTTCGCATCGAAGACATCTATCCTTGTGTCGATGGCGGTCGTTACCCGATCAAACGCGTTGCCGGCGAATCCGTTGATATCTGGGCGGATATTTTTCGCGAGGGCCACGATGTCCTCGCGGCGGCGATCATTTGGCGTGCGGAGACGTCTCCAGATTGGCACCGCGAACCGATGGCGCTCTATGGGAACGACCGTTGGCACGGCCATTTCGCCCCGCCTGAGCCCGGCTGGTACTTTTTCGCGATCGAGGCCTGGACCGACCAGTACGCCACCTGGCGCAAGGATTTCCTCTTAAAGCGCGACGCCGGGCAGGACGTCAGCCTCGACGCCCGGGAAGGACACGAGCTCATCCTCGAACTGATGCCGCAGGCGCGTGAAGCGCGCGTCGTCGTCGAGGCCGCCGCGCGGAAATTCGCCGAGGCGCAAGACGCTGCCATCCTGCTAGATGACGTCCTCGCGGCCGCCATCGAGGAGACCGAAACGCGACCCGATCTCACCCGAAGTCACCTAATGCCGCTGCTCGCCGAGCGCGAACGCGCGCGCTGCGGCGCCTGGTACGAGATGATCCCGCGCAGCCAGGGCCGCGTGCCCGGCCAGCACGGAACCTTCAACGACTGTATCGCACGCATCCCCGAGATCGCCGATCTCGGCTTTGACGTGCTGTATTTCACCCCCATCCACCCGATTGGCCACACCAACCGCAAGGGCAAGAACAACTCGCTAAAATCGGAGCCGGGCGATCCGGGCAGCTTCTACGCCATTGGCAGCGAACTTGGCGGCCACGATGCCGTGCATCCCGACCTCGGCACGCTGCACGACTTCCGTCGGCTGGTCGACGTGTGCGGGCAGCACGATATGGAAGTCGCAATCGACTTCGCGGTGCAGGCCTCGCCCGATCATCCGTGGCTGAAGGAGCATCCGGAGTGGTTCAAGTATCGCCCGGACGGCTCGATCAGATACGCCGAGAACCCACCGAAGAAATACGAGGACATCGTCAATCCGGATTTCTCCTGCCCCGACCGCATCGCGCTGTGGGAAGCGTTGCGCGACGTCATCCTGTTCTGGTGCGCACAGGGCGTGCGCATCTTCCGCGTCGACAACCCGCACACCAAGCCGCTGCCGTTCTGGGAATGGATGATCCGCGAGGTGCGCACGCGTCACCCGGACACGATCTTCTTGTCGGAAGCCTTCACCCGCCCGAAGGTGATGTATGCGCTCGCCAAGCTCGGATTTTCACAGTCCTATAGCTATTTCACCTGGCGTACGACGAAGCACGAGATGCAGACGTATCTGAGCGAGATCACCGCGCACCCTGTGCGCGACTTTTTCAGACCCAATTTCTTCGTTAGCACGCCGGACATCCTGCCGGTCGAGATGCAAGGCGGCGAGCCGTGGAAATTCAAATCGCGCGTAGCGCTCGCGGCGCTGCTCTCCTCCAATTACGGCATCTACAATGGCTTCGAGCTGCTCGAGCACGAACCGATCCCCGGCCGCGAGGAATACATCAATTCTGAGAAATACGAGATCAAGACCCGCGACTGGAACAAACCTGGTAATATCAAGGATTTCTTGAAGCGACTGAACGTGATCCGCCGCGCCAATCCGGCGCTGCAGCAGACGAACGATCTCCGTTTTCTGCAAGTCGACAACGACAACGTCACAGGTTTCCTCAAAGAGTCCGGGCACAAGGATAATGCGATCGCCTGTGCGGTATCGTTTTCCGGCCATCTGCAGGAGTTCTGGCTGCACTTCGGCGCCGAGCAGATCGGTCCGGCGACCGACAGCCGAGGCGTGCGACTGATCGAAAATCTGGTGAGCGGCGACCGCCACATGCTGGAGTGGGGCGGCATCCGTCTGCGCATCGATCCGTCTGATCCCGCGCTGGTGTTTCGCTGCTACCCGTGAGCCATTAAACGATGAATGTGCGTCCCGACATCGATGTCGCATTGGATCAGGCCGGCGACGGTCTCTGGTTCAAGGACGCGATCGTCTATCAATTGCACGTCAAGGCCTTCGCCGATTCCAATGATGACGGCACTGGCGATTTCGTAGGACTCACAGGCAAGCTCGACTACCTGCGCGATCTCGGCGTCAACACGCTGTGGCTGCTGCCGTTCTATCCGAGCCCCGGCCGCGATGACGGCTATGACATTTCCGACTACGGCGACATCAACCAGCAGTTCGGCACGATGAAGGATTTCCGGCGCTTCATGCACGAGGCGAAGCGACTGGGCTTACGTGTCATCACAGAGCTCGTGATCAATCACACTTCGGACCAGCACGCCTGGTTCAAGCGCGCCAGACGCAGCCCGAAGGACTCCAGCGCGCGCGACTGGTACGTCTGGAGCGAGACCGACCAGAAGTACAAAGGCACGCGCATTATCTTTACCGATACCGAGAAGTCGAACTGGACCTGGGACGACGAGGCGAAGGCCTATTATTGGCACCGCTTCTTCTCGCATCAGCCGGACTTGAACTTCGACAATCCGCGGGTGGTGCGCGCGGTCGTGCAGGTGATGAAGCGCTGGCTCGACACGGGTGTCGACGGGTTCCGCCTCGACGCGGTGCCTTACCTGTGCGAGCGCGAGGGCACCAACAACGAAAACCTGCCCGAGACGCACGCCGCCATCAAACACCTGCGCGCTGAACTCGACGCCTATGCGTCGAACAAGATCCTGCTCGCCGAAGCGAACCAATGGCCAGAAGACGTGCAGCACTATTTTGGCAACGGCGACGAGTGCCACATGGCCTACCACTTCCCGCTGATGCCGCGTATCTACATGGCGATCGCACAGGAAGACCGTTTCCCGATCACCGACATCATGCGGCAAACGCCAGAAATTCCGGGAAACTGCCAGTGGGCGATGTTTCTGCGCAATCACGACGAACTGACGCTCGAAATGGTAACCGACGCCGAGCGCGATTATCTCTGGTCGACCTACGCCGCCGATCCGCGCGCGCGCATCAATCTCGGCATCCGCCGGCGTCTCGCGCCGCTGATGGAAAACGACCGGCGTAAGATCGAATTGATGAACTCGATCCTGATGTCCATGCCGGGCACGCCGATCGTCTATTATGGCGACGAGATCGGCATGGGCGACAACATTTATCTCGGCGACCGCAACGGTGTGCGCACGCCGATGCAATGGACGCCGGACCGCAACGGCGGCTTCTCGCGGGCCGATCCCGCGCAGCTTTATCTGCCGCCGATCATGGACCCGGTTTACGGCTACACCGCCGTCAACGTCGAAGCGCAGTCGCGCTCGCTGTCGTCACTGCTCAATTGGATGAAGCGACTGATCGCGGTACGCAAATCGAGCAAGGTGTTCGGCCGCGGCACGCTCACCTTCATCCGCCCAGCGAACCGGACCGTCCTCGCCTATGTACGCCAGCTCGGCGAGGAAGCCATCCTGTGCGTCGCCAACATCTCGCGTGCGGCGCAGGCGGTCGAATTGGATATGTGCCCGTGGAAGGGCCGCGTGCCGCAGGAAATGCTCGGCCGTACCAATTTTCCGCGCATCGGCGAACTTCCTTATCTCATCACATTGCCACCCTACGGCTTCTTCTGGTTTCAGCTGCGTGCCGACACGGAACGCGAACCGGAGAAAGTGCTGCCGCGCGAGCTCACGACGCTCGTTGTCGGTCACGGCTGGCAGAACGAACTGTCGAGCTGGACCCGCAGGACGTTCGAGAACGACGTATTGCCGCATTACCTTCCGGATCGGCGCTGGTTTGCCGACAAGGGCATCCGCGCTCTTTCACCCAAAGTCTCCTCCGCGGTTCCGCTCGAAGTCGGCGATCAGCGCTTTGCTCTTGTGGTCGTCGATGCACATGGCGTGCACGGCGTGAGCCGCTACTTCCTGCCGCTCACCGTCCGCTGGACCCGACATACCGCGGTCGATGGCAATCCGGCCTTTATCGTCGCGGCGGTACGGCGCGGGTCGCGTGAGGGCACGCTGGTCGATGCAAGCGGCGAGCGTAACTTTATCGCCTGTTTGCTCTCTCACATCCACGGCGCGAAAGACGTCGAGCGCGATGGAAAGCGGCTTGCGTTCCAGCCGACCGCCGCCTTTACCTCGCGGCCGCTCCAGCACTTCGAAACGGTCAACGCCAGCGAGCGCGAGCAGTCGAACACGACCGTCATCGTCGAGAACAAATACGTCGTCAAAATCCTGCGTCGCATCACCGCCGGCATTCACCCGGAGATCGAGATGGGACGCTTCCTTGCAGACGTCGCGCATTTCCAGAACGCACCGACACTCCTTGGCTCGGTTGAACTGATCGAAGGCGAGAACCGCAGCGCGCTCGCAGTGGTGCACAGCTTCATTGAAAATCAGGGCGATGCCTGGAGCGTGACCAGCGCCGCCCTCGACCGGCTCGTCGAGGAACAGCGGCTGCTTCCGCAAGAAGACGCAATGGAGGACAGCGAATCTGCCGCGCTCGTGCAGCAGCGCATTCGGCAGATCGGCAAGCGGACGGCGGAGATGCACCTTGCATTCGCCTGCGACAAAAAGAACCCCGAATTCGCTCCGGAACCGATCGTCGCGAAAGACGTCGGTCGCTGGATCGACTCGGTCCTGCACCGCGGGCAGCTCGCCTTCGGCGCTATGGAGCGTAATCATCGCCACATGCCGGAGCGCACCGCCGAGATGGCGCGGCGTCTGATCGATGCCCGCACTTCAGTTTTGAGCTACGTCGCGGAGCGGCGCGCCCTCATCCCGGGCGGGATGAAGATCCGCCATCACGGCGACTTTCATCTCGGCCAGGTGCTGCTGGCGAAGGAGGACGCTTACATTCTCGACTTCGAGGGTGAACCGCGTCGCACCCTTGAAGAACGCCGCGCGAAGGCACCGCCCGCCCGCGATGTCGCTGGCTTCGTCCGTTCGATCGATTATGCGGTGAGCGCGGCGCTCGACCGCGCCCCGAACCTCAGGCCTGAACAACGGACGACCCTGGCTACCCCGGTACGCGCCTGGGGTGAGCGGCTCAGCAACGTCTATTGGGACACGTATCAAGAAACAATCGGCGACGCTGCGCTTTGGCCTGCGAAGGAAGAGCAGAAGCGGGCTTTGCTCGATCTCTTCCTGTTGGAAAAGGCGCTGTATGAAATCGAATACGAGCTCACCAACCGCCCGGCCTGGTCGCACATCCCGATCGACGCTGCCTTGCGCATTCTCGAGCAACGCGGGGTGATCATATCATGACGTCACTTTCACACGAAGCCCGCGACGTGATCGCGGCGCGCCATTCAGATCCGTTCCATTTTCTCGGGCCGCACGACGAGAACGATCAGACCATCGTGCGCGTCTATCTGCCGGAGGCCGAGCGTGTGATCGCCCTGGTGCCGGACGGCTCCGAGCGCGAGCTCGACCGCGTTGATCCGGCCGGACTGTTCGCGGGCCCGATCGGCCAGCAGCAGTATCGCTACCGCCTGCGCGCGAAGTGGGATGGCCATGAGGTCGAACTGGAGGACCCGTACCGCTTCCCGCCGGTGCTGTCGGATTTCGACCTCTATCTGCTTGGCGAGGGCAATCATCTCAAGTTGTACGACAAGCTCGGCGCGCATCCGATGGAGATGGACGGCATCGAAGGCGTTGCCTTCGTAGTCTGGGCGCCCAATGCGCAGAGGGTGAGCGTCGTCGGCGATTTCAACATGTGGGACGGCCGCCGGCATGCGATGCGCGTGCGCGGTAACGGCTGGTGGGAGATGTTCGTGCCCGGCGCCCGCGCGGGCGACAAATACAAATATGAGATCGTAAGCCGCAACGGAACGCTGCTGCCGCTGAAATCCGATCCGGTCGGCGCGGCATCCGAGATGCGGCCATCGACCGCCTCCGCTGTGCTCGATGCGCGCAAATTGCAGCGCCCGCAGCCTGCGCCCGAGAACGTCAATGCTCTCGACCGGCCGATGTCGATCTACGAAGTGCATCTCGGCTCGTGGCGGCGCAAGGGCGACCGCGGCGAATACTGGCTGAACTATCGTGAGCTCGCCGAGCAGCTGCCCGCTTACGCCTCCGACATGGGGTACACGCATATCGAATTGCTGCCCGTCGCCGAGCATCCGTTCGACGGCTCGTGGGGCTATCAGCCGACCGGGTTATTCGCGCCGACGAGCCGCTTCGGCTCGCCGGAGGATTTCATTGCGCTGGTCGACGCGATCCACAAAGCGGGCCTCGGGCTTCTGCTCGATTGGGTACCGGGTCATTTCCCCGACGACCCGCATGGGCTCGCGCATTTTGACGGCACGGCGCTCTACGAGCACGCGGATCCCCGCCAGGGCCGCCATCTCGACTGGGGCACGCTGATCTACAATTACGGGCGCGTCGAGGTGTGCAATTTCCTCGCCGCCAACGCGCTGTTCTGGCTCGATCGTTACGCCGTCGACGGGTTGCGCGTCGATGCGGTCGCCTCGATGCTCTATCTCGACTACAGCCGCCCGACCGATGCCTGGGTGCCGAACAAATACGGCGGCCGCGAGAATATCGACGCGATCGGATTCTTGCGACGCACTAACCGCGAAGTATTCGGGCATTTTCCGCAGGCGACGACCGCGGCGGAAGAATCGACCGCATGGCCAATGGTCTCGCGCCCGATCGAATGGGGCGGGCTCGGTTTCGGCTACAAGTGGAACATGGGCTGGATGCACGACACCCTGGAGTACATCTCCAAGGACCCGATCTATCGCCGCCATCACCACGGCAACATCCTGTTTGGGCTGCACTACGCCTTCTCCGAAAATTTCATCTTGCCGCTGTCGCACGATGAGGTTGTGCATGGCAAACGCTCGATCTTCGGCCGCATGCCTGGAGACGAATGGCAGCGCTTCGCCAATTTACGCACCTACTACTCGTTCATGTACGGACATCCCGGCAAGAAGCTGATGTTCATGGGCTCGGAATTCGCGCAGGACAGCGAGTGGAATCACGATATCAGTCTGCCGTGGCATCTGCTCGAGCGGCCGCAGCATCAAGGCATCCAGCGTCTCGTGCGCGATTTGAATCGCCTGTATCGCGATATGCCGGCGCTGCACGCGCTCGACTGCGATCACAACGGTTTCGAATGGCTCGTGGCCGACGACGCCAACAACTCGACCTTCGCCTGGTTGCGCAAAGGCAAGGACCCGCAGGAGCGCTGCGTCGTGGTGGTGAATTTCACGCCGCAGGTGCGGCATAATTATCACGTCCGCGTGCCGTTCGTCGGCAACTGGCGCGAAATCTTCAACTCCGATGCGTCCATCTACGGCGGCAGCAACGTGGGGAACGCCGGAGCGGTCTCCACGTTTGCGACCCGCGACAGCCCGGAGCTGCATATTGTTGTCCCACCCCTTGCCGCCCTCTTTTTCGTTCCTGAGGTCTAGCGGCCACGTTTCTGCAGGGACGCCTTTTCCGCTCGGAGCCACCTGGGACGGGCGCGGCACCAACTTCGCGCTTTTTTCCGCCAACGCCAGCAAAGTCGAACTCTGCCTTTTTGACCGCGAAGGCCGGCGCGAGACCGAGCGCATTCCGCTGCCGGAGCGCACCGACGACATTTGGCACGTCTATCTGTCGCATGTGACGCCTGGGCAACTGTATGGCTATCGCGTTCACGGGCCGTACGAACCGGATGCCGGCCACCGCTTCAATCCGCACAAGCTGCTGATCGATCCGTACACCAAACAGCTCGGCGGACATTTTACGTGGACCGACGCGCATTTCGGCTACCGCGCGGGCGCGAAGCAAGCCGACCTTTCTTTCGACCGGCGCGACAATGCGCGCGCAATGTACAAATCCGTCGTGATTGAAAGCGCGCACAGCTGGCAGCACAAGCAGCGTCCGGCGACCGCGTGGCAGGACACAATTATCTACGAGGCGCATGTCAAAGGACTGACGCAGCAGCGCGGCGATATTCCCGAGGCCGTGCGCGGCACGTATCGCGGACTTGCGGAACCGAGCGTGATCGGACACCTGAGGAAGCTGGGCGTCACCTCGATCGAGTTGTTACCAATTCACTCCTTTGTCGACGACCGCATGCTGGTCGACCGAGGCCTGCGCAATTACTGGGGCTACAACACGCTAAGCTTCTTCGCGCCGGAATCCCGTTACGCGCGCGGCCAGGCCGCAAACGAATTGCGCTCCACCATCGCGGCGCTGCATGACGCCGGCATCGAGATCATTCTCGATGTCGTCTACAACCACACCTGCGAGGGCAATCATCTCGGGCCGACGCTCTGCTATCGCGGCATCGACAACGCTTCTTACTATTGGCTGCTGCCCGATTCACCCCGCTTCTATGACGACTTCACTGGCACGGGTAACGCGCTGAAGCTTGCGCACCCGCGTGTGCTGCAGATGGTGATGGACTCCCTGCGCATGTGGGTCGAGGCCTGTCATGTCGACGGCTTCCGCTTCGATCTGGCTTCGACGCTCGGACGCGAGCGGGCTTTCGACCGCAATGCGCCGTTCTTCGCGGCCGTGATGCAGGACCCGGTTCTCGCGAACGTCAAATTGATTGCCGAACCGTGGGACATCGGCCTTGGCGGCTATCAGGTCGGGGCGTTTCCGACCGGCTGGTCGGAATGGAACGACGTCTACCGCCGCACCGCGCGGCGCTTCTGGCGCGGGGAAGGCAACATCATCGGCGACATGGCGCACGCGATGACCGGCTCGGCGCTGCAATTCCAGCACGACGGTCGCGGACCGCGCTCGAGCATCAACCATACCACCGTGCACGACGGCTTCACGCTGGCCGATCTGTTCAGCTACGAGCAAAAGCACAACGAGGCAAACGGCGAGGACAATCGCGACGGCTCCGACGACAATCTTGGCTTCAATTGCGGCGTCGAAGGACCAACCGTCGACGAGGAGATCATCGCGCTTCGTCGCCAGTTGCGGCGCAATCAACTCGCTTGCCTCTTTCTGGCGCAGGGCGTGCCGGTGCTGCTCGCCGGCGATGAGGTCGGCAATGGCCAGAGCGGCAATAACAATGCCTACTGCCAGGACAATGAGGTCGGGTGGGTCGACTGGTCGAACTCAGGCACGCCCGACGACCTCAGCGGCTTCATTGGGCATTTGGTCGCGCTGCGCCGGCGCTGTCCGCAGCTCAAGCCGTATCGCTGGCTGCAGGGCAAGAAGCCCGACGGCTCTTACGACGTGAAGTGGCTCACGCCAGAGGGCACGGAAATGAAGGAAAGCGACTGGAATTTTCCGGACGGACGCTTTCTCTCCTACGTGCTCGCACCACTGACGCAAAGCGGAGAGCCGCTGTTCATCGTGCTGAACGGGGCTGATCACGAGGTGGAGGCCATCGCGCCGGACTGGCCGGGCGCGAAATCCTGGCGACCGGTGCTGGACACCAGTGATTGCGAACGTCCAGATACGTTGCGCGTCGGCGAGGCATGGACGACACCCGCGCGGTGCGTGCTTGCATTCATAGGCAAGCCATGACGCGCTTCGGGCCGCTGATCGAGACGGACGGCGTTACGTTTCGCCTGTGGGCGCCTGCTGCCCGTAATGTGCAAATCATGTTGGACCGTCCGATACCCATGCAGACGCGCGACGGGTGGTTCGAGGCGCACGTGCCCGGCGCCGGTCCCGGAACGCGTTATCAATTTCGAATCGACGGTGAGCTCAACATTCCCGACCCGGCATCACATTTCCAGCCCAACGACGTACACGGCGCGAGCGAGGTAGTTGACCACACTTACGACTGGCGATGCACCGGTTGGAAAGGCCGCCCATGGGAGGAGGCTGTCTTCTCAGAAGTGCATGTTGGGACGTTCACGCGCGAGGGCACGTTTCGAGCTGTCATCGATAGGCTCGATCATCTGAAGGAAACCGGCATCACTGCGCTGGAGTTGATGCCGCTATCCGATTTTCCCGGTCGCTGGAATTGGGGTTACGACGGTGTGCTGCCCTTTGCGCCGGATTCCGCTTATGGGCGCCCGGAGAACTTGAAGGCATTGATCGATGCCGCGCACGCGCGCGGCCTGATGGTATTCCTCGACGTCATCTACAATCACTTCGGTCTGGAAGGGAATTATCTGCATCGCATAGCGCCGAAGTTCTTTGCGGAGGCATATACGCCCTGGGGCATCGCCATCAATTACGAGGAGCCGGAAGTGCGCGGTTATGCGATCGAGAACGTGCTACACTGGCTGAAGAATTACCGCGTCGACGGGCTGCGTTTCGACGCCGTGCATGCGATCGTAACGCCGGGCGAACCCGACATTCTCTCTGCCATCAGTAGGGCGGCCGGACAACTCGCGGCGACGACCGGTCGGCACATTCATCTGGTGCTAGAGAACGACGACAACTGCGCCGCAATTCTCGATCCGCGTGAAGACCCGCCCGCAGGTCATTATCGCGCGCAGTGGAACGACGATTATCACCACGGCTGGCACGTGTTTCTCACGCACGAGAACGCCGGCTATTACCGCGATTACGGCAATGCCGCGGCTTGCATCGCCCGCGCATTGAAGGATGGCTTTGCTTATCAAGGCGAGGCTTCACAGCACCGCGAGGGCAAATTGCGTGGCGAAGCGAGCGCGCATCTGCCGCCCGGTGCGTTTGTCGATTTTCTGCAGAACCACGACCAGATCGGCAATCGTCCAGAGGGCGACCGGCTCAGCGTGATCGCGAAGCCGGACGCGCTCGCCGCCGCCCTCGCCATCTTACTGCTGCAGCCCTCGCCACCCCTCTTGTTCATGGGCGAGGAATGGGGCGCGACCGAGCCATTCCCCTTCTTCTGCGATTTCACAGGCGAACTGGCAGATGCCGTACGCAACGGCCGCAAGAGGGAATTTGCCGAGACCTACGCCAAGCATGGCGGCGCCGACATTCCCGATCCGCTGGCGCAATCGACCCGCGATGCTGCTGTGCTCGATTGGGGCGCGCGGGTGCTCGCGCCTCATGCCGAGCGCCTTGCATTGGCGCGCGCACTTCTCACGGCGCGGCGTGATTTAGTAGTTCCACTCGTAAGGAAGATGACAGGCGAAAGCGATGCGGACATGCACGATGCCGTTCTGCGCGCATCGTGGCGCGCGGGCGACCAGGCGCTGCATCTCCTCGCCAATTTGAGCGAGACGACGCGTCCCTGTCATGCTTTGAACTGGGGTACGCACATCTGGGGCGGGCCGCCACCCGTGACATTGCCGCCGTGGTCCGTCTATGCGGGCGTCGGAGGCGCGTAATGGCGCCGACCATACCGCTCGCGACGTATCGGCTTCAGCTCACCAAAGACTTCGGCTTTGACGATGCGGCGAAGCTCGTCCCCTATCTGAAGCAACTCGGGGTTACGCACCTTTATGCCTCGCCATTCCTGAAGGCGCGGCCCGGTTCGACCCACGGCTATGACATCGTCGATCACGATAAACTCAATCCCGAACTCGGCGGCGAAGCCGCGTTCGAGCGCCTCAGCGCGGCCCTCAAGGAGTACGATCTCGGCCTCATCCTCGATTTTGTACCGAATCACATGGGCGTCGGCCGTGCGGATAACGCGTGGTGGCTCGACGTGCTCGAATGGGGCCAGAAGTCGCCGCACGCGCAGAGCTTCGACATCGATTGGCATGCGCTACCGTATTGGCGGCATCCCGGCGTGCTGCTGCCCATCCTCGGCAAGCCGTACGGCGACGCGCTGCAGTCGGGCGACATCGAATTGAAATACGATCCCGCGACCGGCAGCTTCGCGGCCTGGTATTTCGAGCACAAGCTGCCGATCACGCCGCGGCGCTACAGCGAGATGCTGCGCACCATTGTCACTGCGGCAAACGCGGAGGGCGAACTTGCCGGCCACGCTCTTATCACGCTGGCACACGAACACCGCAATCCGAACAGCCCGGATTACCGCGGCGGCTGCGAATTGAAGCGGCGGTTGAAGGAAATCGAGGGCGGCGCCGATGTGATCGCGCGCGGACTGTCCGCTTACCGCAGCGACACGGAAGCGGGCGCGCGCATGCTGCACCTACTGCTTGAGCGGCAGAATTACCGGCTTGCTTGCTGGCGCGTCGCATTCTCGGCGGTGAACTACCGGCGCTTCTTCGACATCAACGATCTCGCCGGCATTCGCGTCGAGGCGCCGGCCACCTTCCGCGCGATTCATACGCTCGTCGCCCGACTGATTGCGCAGGACAAACTGCAGGGCCTGCGGCTCGACCACATCGACGGTCTTCGCGATCCGGCGCAATACACACGCCGCCTGCAGCTGCTCGTGCGCAAGATGCGCAAGGAGCACGGGCTTCCGCCGCAGTTCTATATCATCGTCGAAAAGATCCTCGGCGATGGTGAGGACATGCCGAATCTGCCGGGCGTCGACGGCACGACCGGTTACGAATGGCTCAATACGATCTCACGCGTGCTGTTGGACGGAAACGGGCTCGCGACGCTCGATCGCACATGGCGCGACTTCACCGGCGAGCGCGTCGAATTCCACACCATTGTCGAAGCCGCAAAACTGCGCATCATCGACTCGATCTTGGCGAGCGAGTTCACCATGCTCGCGCGCGCTCTCGCACGCATCGCGGCGGGACATTTCTCCACCCGCGATTTCACGATGTATCGCCTGCGCGCCGCGCTGCAGCTCTATGTGATCGAGTTTCCCGTCTACCGGACCTACGTGACCGCGGCCGGCGCAAACCCGCGCGACCGTAAGCTGATCGAGGAGACGATCGAGCGCGCCCGTGTGCGCTGGACCGCGCCAGACCCGAACATCTTCGATTTCCTGCGCGACGTGATCACTCTCGATCTCGCCGCCAACCCCGGCTATAGCGCGCCGCGCGTGCGTAACTTCGCGTTCAAGCTGCAGCAGTTCACCGGACCTTTAATGGCGAAGTCGCTCGAGGACACGAGCTTCTATCGCTATCACCGGCTGCTCGCGCTCAACGAAGTCGGCGGCGATCCAGACGCCTCTGCCCTGACGCTCGACGATTTCCATATGCGCCTGCGCGCGCGCGCCGTGACCGCGCCCGGCGGCCTCACTGCAACTGCGACGCACGACACGAAGCGCGGCGAGGACGCGCGCACGCGCATTCTCGCGCTGTCCGAATTGCCGGAGGAATGGAGCGCGGCGGTGCGGGAATGGAGCGAGATGAACGCGCCGCTCGCGCGTATCGAAAACAACATCCGGCGGCCGAGCCGTGGACACGAGTACATGCTCTACCAGGCGCTGATCGGCGCCTGGCAGGGCACGCCGGACGACGAGTTCACTCAGCGCATGCAGGGGTACGCGCTGAAAGCAGCACGCGAGAGCAAGCAGGAGACGAACTGGACAAATCCGAACGAGACCTATGAACGTGGACTGCAAGACTTCGTCGCTGGAATCCTCGATCCGCGCCGCTCAGCCTCCTTCATCGACAACTTCTCGCACTTTGCCAGGCGGACCCAGTTGCTGGGCGCGCTGAACGGACTATCTCAACTCGCGCTCAAAACGCTCATTCCAGGCGTGCCGGATTTCTACCAGGGCACAGAGTTGTGGGACCTGTCGCTGGTTGATCCCGACAATCGCCGCACTGTTGATTTCGGTTGGCGCGCGGGCGAGCTTGGCCCGGCGACGCAGATCGAGCAGCTCGCGAGCGAATGGTGGGACGGACGGCTGAAGCTCGCGCTCACCGCCGCGCTGCTGCGCATTCGGCGTGAGTTTGCGGACCTTTTCCAGCATGGCGCTTATGAGCCGGTCGCCGTCGCAGGCCCGCATGCGCCGCATGTCATCGCGTTCTCTCGCACGTATGAAACTCGTGGCATTTTGGTTGCTGCCGGCCGGCATCTCGCGCAGCTGACTAGTGGCGGTATGCATTGGCCGAAGGAATGGAACGGTGCTCTGCAACCGAGTGCAGCTAAGAAATACCGGGACACACTTGGAACCGGCGCCGACAATTTGGAACTTTCCGTTCTGTTTCGCGCGCTTCCAGTTGCGGTTCTTGTGAACTCATAACGGTTCGTAATTTCTCGGCAAGCGCTGCTTATCGCAGCTTATCTTTGCACGTTTGTGATCGATGCGTGGAACTTCTTCCCTGACATTTCGTTCACGTTGCAAGCCGCCGCACGCGCGGCGTTCTCACAGCAATGGGGAGGATTCCTGGTGGACATCGTTGTTTCCAATCGGGTGGCACGGGTCACACCGGGTGGACCAATGATAGGAGGACTGGCCTCAGCCCTGCTCCCCGCCGTTCGCAAATCCGGAGTCGTGTGGTTCGGCTCGAGCGGCAAAACCCGCAGGACCGCATCGGGGGCGACGCCGTTCGTGCAGGTTGAATCTTACGGACGGGGCACGATCGCCACGGTCGATCTTCCTGACCAGCATTATGCCGGCTTCTACGAAGGCTATGCGAATTCGGCGCTGTGGCCGCTCCTGCATTCGCGGCCTGACCTCGCTCGCCCGTGCGGCACCGATTACCGTTCCTACCTCGAAGTGAACGCCTATGTGGCGCGGACGCTGGCCGCCTTCGGCGGCTCGGACGCGACGTTCTGGATTCACGATTATCATTTCCTGCCGCTCGCGCGCGATCTGCGCGATGTCGGCATCATGGGCGAAATTGGCTTCTTCCTGCACACGCCTTGGCCGGAGCGGCACGTCATCGCCCAGCTCCCGCAATATCGCGAGCTCGTGCAGTCGATGCTCGCCTACGATCTGATCGGTTTCCAGACGGATGCGGATCGAGACAACTTTGCTGACCTGTTGCGTTATGACCTGCGCCAGCCGGGCTCCGGACTCGTGTTCCGCACACGACGGGGCGCGTGCCGGCTCGCCACCTTCCCGATCGGCATTGATGCGCCGGAGTTTGCGGCCAGCGCCAAACAATCGCTCGACAATCCGGAGGTGCGCCGCCTGCACAACAGTCTCGGCGGCGCCAAGCTGATCATCGGCGTCGATCGCATTGATTATTCGAAGGGCCTTACCCAGCGCATCCAGGCGTTCGACCGTCTGCTCAAGCGGCATCCGAAGCTCCGTCGTCAGGTCGCCATGCTGCAGATCGCGGTGCCTTCACGCGAAACAATCAAGACCTATCGCGAATTGCAGGATGAAGTCGCGCGGCTCGTCGGTCAGGTGAATGGCACGCACGGCGAAGTCGACTGGACGCCGTTGCGTTATCTGACCAAAGGTTACGGCCAGGCGATCCTGGCCGGCTTCTATCGCGTGGCCGCGATCGGCTTGGTGACGCCGTTGCGAGACGGGATGAATCTCGTCGCCAAGGAATACGTTGCCGCGCAGAATCCGGATGACCCGGGCGTACTGGTGCTATCGAAATTCGCCGGCGCCTCGCACGAACTCGACGCGGCGCTGCTCGTTGATCCGCGCGACGCCGACGCGGTCGCGGTGCAGATCGCGGCAGGACTTGCGATGCCGCGCAGCGAGCGCCGCGCGCGCTGGCAGCAGATGGCCGACCGGCTCGCAC
>Ga0207766_1000010_pt1 | contig 30843 bp, 31 predicted proteins | sample LuqExpMetageno68_FD_187825 | JGI IMG/M metagenome (GOLD analysis project Ga0207766, IMG submission 187825) | Tropical forest soil microbial communities from Luquillo Experimental Forest, Puerto Rico - Sample 68 (SPAdes) | ecosystem: Environmental > Terrestrial > Soil > Tropical forest ...
CGCCCAGCTCTTGGTTGAGGATCACTTCGACGAAGGTGGTGATGCGCTTCTTCTGGTCCTGGCAGGATTTGCGCAGCGCCTCGGTCAGCTCGGCCGGTGTGCGCGCGACCACGCCCTTGAGGCCACAGCCTTCCGCTACCTTGGCGTAGCTCAACTTCGGATCGAGCTCGGTGCCCACGAAATTGTTGTCGTACCAGAGGATCGAATTGCGCTTCTCGGCTCCCCATTGGAAGTTGCGGAAGATGACCATGGTGATGCCGGGATATTGCTTGCGGCCGATCGAGCTCATTTCGCTCATGGAAATGCCGAAAGCGCCGTCGCCGGCAAAGCCTACGCAGGGCGCGTCCGGGTTGCCGATCTTGGCACCGATGATGGCGGGGAAGCCGTAGCCGCACGGTCCGAACAGCCCGGGAGCCAGGTATTTGCGACCTTTATCGAAGATCGGATAGGCGTTGCCGATCGCGCAATTGTTGCCGATGTCGCTCGAGATAATGGCGTCTTTCGGCAGTCCGGCCTGGATTGCGCGCCACGCCTGCCGCGGCGACATGCTGTCGGGGTCTCGCCTGACCGCGTCCGCATTCCATGTCGTGCCCGGATCGTCCTCCTCGTGATCCATGCTGGACAGCGTCTGCAGCCAGCGAGAACGGGTCGAATGTATCAACGCGGTGCGCGCGTCGCGGCCGAGATCGCCGGCCGAGGGCGAGAGCTGCGCCAGAATGCCCTTGGCCACCAGCTTGGCGTCGCCGCAGATGCCTACGGTGACCGGTTTGGTCAGGCCGATGCGATCGGCGTTGATGTCGACCTGGATGATCTTGGCGCTCCTCGGCCAGTAGTCGATGCCGTAACCCGGCAGCGTTGAGAACGGATTAAGCCGGGTGCCGAGCGCCAGCACCACGTCGGCCTTGGCGATCAATTCCATCGCCGCCTTCGATCCGTTATAGCCGAGCGGGCCGGCTGCGAGTCGGTGGCTGCCGGGGAAGCTGTCGTTGTGCTGATAGTTGTTGCAGACCGGCGCATCGAGTCGCTCGGCCAGCGCGACGCATTCAGCAATCGCATTGCTGAGCACGACGCCGGCGCCCGCCAGGATTACCGGGAATTTCGCCGCTGACAGGAGCCTAGCGGCTTCCGCCACCGCCTCGCTGCCACCGGCCGGACGCTCGAATTCGACGATCGCCGGCAGGTTGATGTCGATGACCTGAGTCCAATAATCGCGCGGGATGTTGATCTGCGCCGGCGCCGACAGGCGCTTGGCCTTCGAGATCACGCGGTTGAGGACCTCCGCAGTGCGCGACGGATCGCGCACTTCTTCCTGGTAGCAGACCATGTCGCGGAACAACGCCATCTGCTCCACTTCCTGGAAGCCGCCCTGCCCGATAGTCCGGTTCGCCGCCTGCGGCGTGACCAGCAGCATCGGCGTATGGTTCCAATAAGCGGTCTTGATCGAGGTGACGAAATTGGTGATGCCCGGCCCGTTTTGCGCGATTACCATGGCGATCTTGCCTGTCGAGCGCGTATAGCCGTCGCAAATAATGGCGCCGTTGCCTTCGTGCGCAACGTCCCAGAAAGTGATCCCTGCGTTCGGAAAAAGATCCGAGATCGGCATGAAGGCCGAACCGATGATGCCGAAGGCATGCTCGATGCCGTGCATCTGTAAAACCTTCACGAAGGCTTCTTCCGTTGTCATTCTCATGGTGGTCACCCTCTTTGACTCTGACTTAAGTCTTTCGCGGCTTTATTATCCGTTCCGGGATTTTTCACGGAATATTTCCGCCAGTTCGCTGGCGGCGTTGCGCAGCGTCGGCAGACGACGGCGCGCGGTTTGCACGCTCATGCGCGCTTCCGGAGCCTGGATGGCGAGCGCGGCAAGGATTTCTCCGTTGCTTCCGATCACGGGCACCGCGGCGCAGACCACGCCAACCAGATATTCTTCGCACATGCGGGAGCGCATCGATATCTGCTAACCTTGCTTCGTGAAGATTGCTACGCATGAGTCACCTGATCGACTTTAACTGGTGCGGGCGACGGCTTGTCCACGCCGCCGCGCCGCCACAAACTCGCGCAGCAAGGGGTAGCTGAGCGCCACTAACGAAGCGCACATCAACGTAGCGCTGATCGGACCTCTGAAGAACGAGGTCCAATCATTATCGCTCGCGATCATGCTGCGCATAAAGGACGTCTCGCCAATCGGCCCGAGAATCGCGCCCAGCACCATCGGTGAAATCGGGAATTTAAACTTTTCGAATAGATAGCCGAGCACGCCGAAGATCACGATCATCCATACGTCCGACATGTTGTTGCGCTCGGCATAGGCGCCGACTAGGCAGAACATGACGACGATCGCCGACAGCACGCCTTGCGGCACAGTCAGCACCTTGATGACCACCCGTATCCAGAAGAAGCCGAGCAGACACATGCCGACGACGCTAGCGAACATCGAGGCGAGGATCGTGTAAACCAGCAGCGAGGAATCCGGATTCTCCAGCAGCATCGGGCCGGGCTGCACCCCATGCAGTAGGAACGCGGCGAGGATCACCGCTGTCGCGCCGCTGCCCGGCAGGCCCAGCGTGAGCAGGGGCACCATGTGGCCAGCGACCGAAGCGGTGGCGCCGATTTGCGGCGCCACGATGCCTTCCGGTAGGCCGGTGCCGAGCTGCTGGCGGCGCTTTCCATATTGCTTTTCGACGCCATAGGAGATGAACGCGGTGACGGTCGCGCCGGCGCCCGGCACGATGCCCAGCAGGGTGCCGAGCACGGTGCTACGGAACAGCGTGCTCTTGATATCGAGTAGTTCGCGCAAGGTCGGGAACCGCGTGGCGACGTTTTTTCCCGCCCCGTCCAATTTTTTGATGCTCAGTCCCTGCCCGATGCGTGTCAATATTTCGCCCAGCCCGTACATGCCGACAAGGACTTCAACCAATTGGACGCCGTCCTTGAGGATCGGCACGCCGAAGGTAAACCGCTCGGCGCCGTAGATGCTGTCGATACCAACGGTCGCCACGAGCAGGCCGACGCATAGGCTGATGAGTGAATTCACCATCGACTTTCCGGCTAAGGCGACGACCGTTGTCAAGCCGAAGAACACCGCGGCGAAATAATCTGGCGAGTCGAATTTGAGCGCGAGCTCTCCCATGGGCCCGGCCAACAGCACCATCACCACTGACGACACGAGGCCGCCGATTAGCGCGGCCACCAATGCCCAGCCGAGCGCCTTCGCCGGATGCCCGCGCGCCGCCATGGTGTAGCCGTCCCACAGCATCGGCACGTCCATCGGCTCACCGGGGATGCGATAGAGGATCGCGGTGAAGCACCCGGCATAGGTGCCAGCAAAATAAATCGCGGTCAGCAGGATGACCGAAGGCTCAATCGACATCTGATAGGTGAACGGCAGCGCGAGCACGACGCCCATCACCAGGCCCAGCCCCGGCATGATCGACACCGCCATGCCGACCAGCAGACCGATGAACAGTATTAGGAGATTGAACGGCTGGAAGACTTGTAGGAAACCGTTGGCGAGGTTAATCAGAATCATCTTGGCAGCCTTAGCGGACGCCCATGGCCGCCATCAACGTGTACGAGATGCTGTTGAACGGAGCGATGCCCGCCGGAAGCGCCACGTAAACTACGCGCATGAACAGGAACAGGAAGGCGAGCGCGATCGCCACGCTAAGCACCGTAACCGGCAGCGGGCGCCGGAATTGTCCGAGATACATCAGGACGAAGCTGAACAGGCAGGTCGAGAGAAAGAAGCCGAAGATCGGCACCAGCATCAGAAAACCGAGCGTGGCGGCCACCGCGATCCACACTCGATAGGGATAGATTTCTGGCGGACGGATCAACGCCTCGTCTTCTTCATGCTCATCGTGCCGCTCGGGCAGCTTGCCAGCGGAGCGGAAGTTCGAGACGACGCCCCACAGCGCCGTAATCAGCATGAGGCCAAGCGCGAGCTTCGGCCAAGCGCCAGGACCGATTCTGGCACCGGCTTGGTCGAACTCGAAGCGGTCCGCCAGAAAATAGAGATAAAAACCGACCGAAAGCACCACTACATAGGGCAGCGCTGCCTGCAGCCGGCGCAGCGGCGTTATTGAGGTATTTGGGGTCACTTCGACCCCATTTGCGTCTCGGCGCGGAATTTCTTGGCCTGTTCGAGCCACTCATCCATGAACTTACGCGCGCCTTCCATGGGTACGTAACTCGCAGGATCCGCGTATTGCTGGTCGAGATAGCTCTTGAACTCGGGATTTTGCGAAATCTTGGCCATCTCGTCGGCAAGCTTCTTCACGACCTGCGGATCGGTGCCGACCTTGACAACGATGGCGCGGAACTGCGGCAGCGTAACGTCGTAGCCGAATTCGCCGCCGGCCGGCACATCCTTGAACTGCGGTGTATTCAAGCGGTGCGCGTAGAAGAAGATGAGCGGCCGGATCTTGCCGCCGTCGAAATAGCTGCGCACGTCACCGGTCTGCTCGTACAGCACATCGGCGTTCGATCCGAGGATCGACGTGTAGCGCAAGCCCGGCTCAGCGTAGGGAATCGACTCGAGTTTAAGACCCTTGGTCTTCAGGTAGTTGATGGTGATGTCGTCCGCGCTACCGAAACCAAGCACCGCGACCTTGAGCGATTTCGCCTTCGCGGTCGTCACCAGATCCTGCCAGGTCTTCCACGGGCTGTTGCTGTTCACCCAAAGACCGGAGGGCTGCTGAATCATGATCGCTAGCGGAATGACGTCGTCGGCCTTGAACGCCGGATGCGGGCCTGCGAGTAGCGCGTAAGTGTCGCCGATCAGCACTGCCAGCGTGTACCCGTCGGCCGGCGAAGTCAGCAGCTTGGTCATGCCTGTTACACCGGTCGCACCCGGCACATTGAGCACCGGCGCCGAAACGCCGAGATCCTGCGACATGATCTTGCCGGCGGTGCGCGCTAGAATATCGGCGCCACCACCCGGGCCCCATGGCACGATGAAATTTATCGGGTGATCGGGAAATCCGGCGGCCTTGGCCTCGCCCCCGAACAGCGCCGCGCCGGCGGCAAAGGCCAAGAACCAGCGAAATACTCGCGTACTTGCACGCATGGTAATTCCTCCCTGATGACCGTTCCTGCGCGGAACGTGCCCAGCTTATGGCTGCCGGTTGGAAGGTCTCATTGGTCGAGACTTGTGTTCTCGGAACGATAACAGAGGCACGAAGCGCCGCAACGAAGAATCTGGGTCGCTAACGGCGCGTCGCGCGGGACGGGTCAGCGCTTGTCGATCGGGAGGTAGTCGCGCGCGGCGGGCCCGTTATAGAGGGTGAGAGGGCGCAAGAGGATGTTGTTGTCGAGCTGCTCAAGCACTTGCACCACCCAGCCGGGCACACGGCCGACGGCGAAGACTGGCACGAACAGGTCGCGCTTGACGCCGAGCAGGTGGTAGACAACCCCGGAATAGAAATCGACATTGACGTTCACGCCGTGGCGCGCGTACGGCGCCATCGCCTTAACCACCGCCTGCAAGATTTCAAACCACTTCGGCTCGCCCATCTCCTTCGACAGCCGCTCTACGCCGACGCGCATGTGCCGCGCGCGCGGATCCTCGGCACGGTAGACGCGGTGGCCGAAGCCGGTGACCGCGATGCCCGCTTTGCGTTTTTCCACCACATAGGCGGCGGCACGCGACGGATCGCCGATCTCCTCCGCCATCTTCATGACATCCTCGGCGGCCCCGCCATGCGCCGGGCCCGACAGCGCGGCAATCGCCGCGGTGATGGCGGCGTGCAGGTTTGCCTCGGTGCCGATCACCACACGGGCAGTGAACGAGGAGGCGTTGGAGCCATGCTCGGCGTGTAGGATAAGATCGCGGTCGATTAGTTGCGAGGCGTCTTTGCCTGGCTTTTCGCCTTTCAGCATCCAGAGGAAATTGGCGGCATGATTGAGCGAAGCATCCGGCGCGACTGGCTCCTGTCCGGCGCGGATGCGCGAATGCGCGGCGACGATCATCGGCACCTGCGAGGTGAGCCGCACGCCCTTGCGCAATGTCGCATCGCGTGAATTATCCGCCGTTTCAAGGTCAAAGGCCGCGAGCGCCGACACCGCCGTGCGTAGCACGTCCATCGGATGCGCGGACTTGATGGTGCGGACGATGTCGAGCACCACCGGCGGCAATTGACGCGCCGCCTTGAGCTCAGCGTTGAATTCCGCCAACTGCTTTGCCGTCGGCAATTCGCCATGCATCAAGAGCCAAGCGGTTTCCTCGAAGCTCGAATGCTCGGCGAGATCGTGGATAGAATAGCCGCGATAACGTAGCTCGCCGGCCTTGCCGTCGATGAAGGTGCACGACGAGCGATCGAAATAGACACCCTTGAGACCCCGTTGAATCTTGATCGCCTCGACGGTTTCGGCCATTGATGCCTCCACATTCGCTCGCATTCTCACGCGGTGAGAAGCATGGAATTGCTCGACCGTCTGTTTGATATCGCACGACGAAGCAATCGCAAAATTGTTTTGCCCGAGGGTGATGATACGCGCATTGTCGCGGCTGCCGCGCGTCTCGTGCGCGAGAAGATCGCGCAGCCGGTCTTGCTGGGCGATTCTGCGGGCATCGGCAAGGTTGCAAGCAAGCACGACGTCTCGCTCGACGGCATCACGCTGATCGACCCGCGCAGCGACGCGAAATTGCAGGCCTATAGCGCGGCGCTGGCAACCCTGCGCAAATCGATGACGTTGGGGATGGCGACGCGCTTGGTGGCAAAGCCACTTTATTTCGGCGGGTTGATGGTCCGCCAGGGTGATGCAGCCGCCATGGTGGCGGGGGCTGCGAATCCGACACGCCGCGTCATCGAGGCCGGGCTGATGACAGTCGGGCTTGCGCAAGGTATCGCGCTGCCGTCGAGTTATTTTCTGATGCTCGCGCCGAAGTTCCGCCCGCTGATATTCGCCGACTGCGCCGTGAATGCCGACCCAAGCGCGGAAGAGCTTGCCGGCATCGCTATCGCCTCGGCGCGCAGCGCGCAGTCGCTGTTCGGTGAGGCGCCGCGCGTCGCTATGCTGTCCTTCTCGACCCAAGGTAGCGCGCAGCACGCGCGGGTCGAGAAGGTGCGAACGGCGCTTAAGCTTGTGCGCGAACGCGAGCCGGCACTCGCTGCCGACGGCGAATTCCAGGCCGATGCAGCGCTAGTGCCGACGGTGGCGCAGAAGAAGCTGAAAACGCCGAGCACCGTTGCCGGCAACGCCAATGTGTTGATCTTCCCGGATCTTGATTCCGGAAATATCGGCTACAAGCTAACGCAGTGGCTCGGCGGCGTGCAGGCGATCGGCCCGTTCCTCCAGGGCTTCGCCAAGCCGATTAGCGATCTTTCGCGCGGGGCGAACGAGGACGACATCGTCACGACCTGCGCGGTGGTGGCCGCGTGCGCCGGCTAATCTTCAACGTCCTCGTCCGACAACACGCGTAGCGCAGCGCCCTCAACGTCACTGTATTGACCGGTGCGCAGCGCCCACAGGAAGGCGAACAGCCCGGTCAGTCCCAGGCCGAGCGCCATCGGCACCAGATAGACCAGCACGTTCATGACGCTCTCCTGGCGCGCAGCGCGTTCAACGTCACCATCAACGAGGAGCCGGACATCGCCAGCGCGGCGATCAGCGGCGTGACTGCACCGGCGATGGCGACCGGCACGGCGACCGCATTATAGAGCGCTGCCAGCCACAAATTCTGCCGCATCAGCGCGCGCGCCCGGCGAGCGACTGCGACCGCCTCGAGCACCGGCTGCAGCCGCTCGCCGAGGAACACGGCGTCGGCATGCGCCTGCGTTAGGTCCGCGGCAGCGATCGGCGACAGCGACACATGCGCAGCGGAAAGGGCCGGCGCGTCGTTGAGGCCGTCGCCGACCATTAGGATGTGACGGCCTTGCGCCTTTAGGACCTCGATGCGGGCAATCTTTTCCGCCGGCTTCAGATCGCCGGCCCATTGCGCGATGCACAGCGCATCGGCGATGGGACATACCGCTGCGGTGCGGTCGCCCGACAGGATGTGCAGGTCGAGCTTCAGCGCAGCTAGGTCCTTGATTACGTCGGCCGCGTCGGAGCGCAGCTTCTGACTGATGGCGATGCTGGCGGAACGGCCGCCGTATGCAAAATAGATGTGTGAGCTGTCGGGGTCGCGCGCGGTGGCCGGAACGATGCCACAGAATTGCGCGCTGCCGAGCCGCGCCTCGATGCCGCTGAGCGTTGTACGCACACCCTGCCCGGGCTCCTCGATGACACCCTCGTACGGCACGTTGCGCGCGCTTTCGCGCGCCAGCGCCACCGCCAGCGGGTGCCGGCTAGACAGCGCGAGGCGCGCGGCGACCTGCAGAAGCTCCGGATCGAGCGCGGCGGCATTGGCGACGCGCGGCTCCGGCAGCGTGAGCGTGCCGGTCTTGTCGAAGATAACGGTGTCGGCTTCGCCCAGCCGCTCGACGACGTCGCCCGCGTTGAGGATCACCCCAGCACGGAACAGCGCGCCGGAAGCCACCACCTGCACCGCGGGAATCGCCAGCGCCAGTGCGCAGGGACAGGTGATGATCAGGACAGCGATGGCAGTCACCACCGCGTCGTGGAAGGAAGCGCCGGCCAGCAGCCAGCCGGTCAGCGTGAGCGCGGCTGTCGTATGTACCACTGGCGCATAGAAGCGTGAGGCGCGGTCGGCGAGCCGCCGGGTGTGCGACTTCGCGCTGGCGGCCTGCTCGAGCAACCGCTCGATCTCATCGAGCAGCGTGGCGCGGTCGGCGGCAGTCACGCGCATGGTGAGCGCGCCGGCATAATTCAGGCTGCCGGCATAGATGGTGGCGCCGGCGGCAACGGCGCGGCGAGCCGTTTCACCGGTGATCAGGCCCTCGTCAAGCTCGGAGGCGCCGCTGAGCACGACACCGTCGGCTGGCACCCGCTCGCCCGGCTTGACCAAAAGCCGGTCGCCGGAATTGAGCGCCGCCACCGGCACGCTCACCAGCTCGTCGCCGGCGAAGCGATGCGCGGTGTCCGTCTTCAGCGCCGCCAGATTACCGGCGACCGCGCGCGTCTTGCGGCGCATGGCGTGATCAAGCGTACGTCCGACCAACAGAAAGAACAGCAGCATCACCGCCGAGTCAAAATAGGCGTGCTCGGCGTGGTTGGCGGTCTCGATCACCGATATCGCCAGCGCCAGCGTGACGCCGAGGGAGATCGGAACATCCATGTTTACCGAGCGCGCCCGCAGCGCACGCCAGGCGCTGGCAAAGAACGGCTGGCCGGCATAGGCCGCCGCTGGCAGCGCAATCAGCGCCGAGGCCCAGTGGAAGAAATCGCGCGTCTCCGGCGTGATGTCGGTGACGTTGCCCGACCACACTGAGACGGAAAGCAGCATGATGTTCATCGCCGCGAAGCCGGCGACCGCGAGGCCGCGCAGAAGGCGCCGCATCTCAGTCGCCTCCTCCTGCTCGGCGCGCAGCGGGGCGAAGGGATGGGCGCGATAGCCGATGTGCTCCAGCGTCTCGACGATCTGCGCCGGGGCGAGCGCGCCGTCGGCCCAAGCCACGCGCAGCCGGCGGTTGGTGAAATTGAGCCGCGCCTCGGTGATGCCCGGCAGGCGTTTCACTGCGCCCTCGATTTTGCTGATGCAGGAGCCGCAGGCGATGCCCTCGACGGCGAGCTCCATGGCGAGCCTGCCATCTCCGGCTGGTTTGGCGTAATGCGAGAGGTCAAGCGCCTCAGCCATAACGTTCACCGCAAGGTGACGCGGTTGCGCGAGCGGAACAATCTTTGGTCGCCGCGATAAAGATCGATGATCAGGTCCCATTGGCCGGGCTGCGCTGGCGCCTCCCCGCGAAATGCATCGCCGGAAACCGAACGCATATCGATCACGCGGTCGAGCCGTTCGTCGGCCGGGTGTGCAAGCCGTGCATCCGCGCTGAGACCGGCGAGCACCTTGCCCTGCGCGTCGCGTGCGCTGATGTCGAGCACCGCCTGCCCAGCGAAATCGCGCGCGATCCGTCCAGTGACTCGCCAATGCAACGCGTTCTGCTGCTCGGCGACGGCCACCTCGTGCTCGAATTGCAGGCCGGCCATGTAGGAGCTGGTAGTCTCAACACCACCGAAGGTGGAAATGGCGGCGCGCACCAGCACGCCGTTGACCGCGAATACGACGACGAAGAAGCTCACAAGCCAGAGCAGCACATGGCGGCCGGTGAGTTCACGCGGATTCGACTTCGGGTTGGACATGGTTCACCTCACCTCAGGGGCGAAGAAGTGGTCGTGCGCGATGGTCTGCTGGCCGGTAGCGATGTCGGTGAGACGGAAGACGACCTGTGTCGCCGGCGGCGGCGGCAGGCCGTAGTCGGTCACCACAACACGCAGCTCGCGCGTCTGGTCGGGGCCGACCTCGATCCATGGCTCGCCGTCCTCGCGCGGCGGCACACCGACGAGATCGATCAGCGTCGCCGGCAGGCCGTTGAAGTTGAGCGCGAATTCGCGCGTCTTGAGATGCTTGTTGACGATGCGGATGGTGTAGCCGTTACGCACCGAGCCGTCGGAAAGGCGGACGAACATCGGATTGCGGTCGTGGATGACGCTGATACCCTCGTCTTCGCGCGTCGCCAGCGTGAACAGCATGATGCCACCGGCGAGGACGATAATCGCGGCGTAGAGCAGCGTGCGCACGCGAACGAGCTTGATGATAGACTCCTTGCCCTCCATGCGGCGCGTGATGTTCATGTCGGTGTCGTAGCCGATCAGGCCGGGCGGACGGCCGAGCTTTTTCATCATCGCGTTGCAGGCGTCGATGCATAGCCCGCACTGGATGCATGCGACATCGGCCCCGTTGCGGATATCGACGCCGGTCGGGCAGACGCGCACGCACTGTTTGCAATTTGTGCAGTCGCCGGCGGGCTCGCCGCGCGCCCGCAATTCCTGCGCCTTGGCGACCGCCGTGCGCGGTTCGCCGCGGTCATAGCGGTAGGTCACGTTGAGTGCATATTCGTCTGTTAGCGCGGCCTGGATGCGCGGCCACGGGCACATATAGACGCAGACCTGCTCGCGCATGTGACCGGCCAGCGTATAGGTGGTGAAGGTGAGGATACCAATGAAGACGTAGGCGACAAACGGCGCCTGACCGGTCGCCAGCTCCTTCACCAGCGTAGGCGCGTCGGCGAAATAAAGCACCCAAGCGCCGCCGGTCCACCAGGCCACCATCAGCCAGAGAAAGTGCTTGACCGCCTTGCGCGCATAGGTCTCGAGTGTCCATTTGCGCTCATCGCGCAGTATATGATCGCGGCGATCGCCTTCGATCCACCGCTCGATGGCAAAAAACAGGTCACTCCACACCGTCTGCGGGCAGAGATAACCGCACCAGACACGCCCGGCCACCGCGTTCATCAGGAACAGGATCATCGCCGCCAGGATCAAGAGACCGGTGATGTAATAGACCTCCTGCGGCCATATCTCGATGAAGAAGAAATAGAAGCGGCGACCGGGCAGATCGATCAGCACCGCCTGATGCGGTGCGTTCGGGCCGCGATCCCAGCGCACGAACGGCAAGAGATAATAGATGGCGCAACCGACGATCAGCAGCGTCCATTTGATGCGGCGGAACGTCCCGCTTACGCTTTGCGGATAGATTTCCCGCCGCGGCGCGTAGAGGGGACCCTCGTTGTCAGGTGACGGGCCGCCGACTTCGGCCGCCTTTACCAGCCGCGTCAGAGCGGGCGACTGCGACGTCGCCTGATCACGCGATAGGGTGCCGACCTCCGACACAATCACTTCTCTCCGCCACCGAGGCTATAGACGTAAACGACCAGCGACTTGATGATCGGCTCACTCAGACGGCCCTGCCAGGCCGGCATCGTGCCGCCGCGACCGTTATAGATGACGTCCATGATCGTCTCTTTCTCGGGGCCGTAGAGCCAGATACTGTCGGTCAGGTTGGGCGCACCCAATTCGCGGTTACCCTTGCCTTCCGGTCCGTGACAGGTTGCGCAGTTGTCGGCAAATACCTTCTTCCCCAGTGCAAGATCTGCGCCCGGCTCCGTGGGAAGGCCCGATAGCGAGCGAACAAAGTCAGCCACCGCCGAAATCTGATCGGCCTTAAGCATGCCTTCGCGACCGAACGCCGGCATGTTGCCTTCGTGGTCTTCCTTGTCACCGGAGCGCGCGCCGTGGCGGATTGTCTGCTCGATATCCGACAGTTTGCCGCCCCAAAGCCAATCATCGTCATTGAGGTTGGGATAGCCGCGCCCACCACCACCGCCGGCGCCATGGCAAGGCGCGCAATTGTCGGCAAAAGCCACCCGCCCCTGCGCGCGGGCAAAATCCGTAAGCTGCGAATCGGCGACGATCTCAGCAACGCTGGCGTTAGTGAGCTTTACCATCATTGGCCCGCGCTGCGCCTGCAGCTGAGAAAGATCGGCGACGACCGCGCTGCGCGTGTGCCAGCCGAAGGCACCTTCCGTCGCCGTGGTCAGCAGCGGCCAGGCCGGATAGACGATCCAATATCCAATCGCCCAGATGACTGTGGCGTAGAAGGTCCACAGCCACCAGCGCGGCAACGGGGTATTAAGCTCCTTCAGGCCATCCCATTCGTGGCCGGTCGTCGCTGTGCCGCTCAGCTTATCGACTTCTTTGTGTTCTTCGGCCACCGGTCAGTCCTCCTGCAGCGGAATGCGCGCGGCTTCGTCGAACTGCTTTTGGCGCGAAGGCCATAACGCGTAGAGCAGCACGAGCGCGAAAAGGATGGCGAAGTAGGCCAGACCCCACGTCTGCGCGAATTCGGCGACGGCTTTGTAGGTTTCATTCATCGCGGTTACCGGATGTTGGCTTTGTCGTCATAGAGCTTGAAATCGACTTCCGTGCCGAGCATTTGCAGATAGGCGATCAGCGCATCGGCTTCGGTGATGCGCCCGGGATTGCCGTCGAAATCGCGCGCCTGCGCCTTGGGGTAACGCTTGGCGAGATCGGCGGCGTCCGGGCTATCAGTGGTGGCTTGCGTCACGACGTCGTCGACGGCACGGGCAATCATGTCAGCGCTGTAAGGAACGCCGAGCAGTGCCTGCACCTTCAAATCCTCGGCGATGTGCCGGTAGTCGAGATCGGTTTGCGCCAACCAGGAATAACTCGGCATCACCGAGCCGGGCACCACCGAGCGCGGATCGTTGAGGTGCTCGCGGTGCCAGTTGTCGGAATACTTGCCGCCGATGCGCGCGAGATCGGGCCCGGTGCGCTTGGAGCCCCATTGGAACGGATGGTCGTACACGCTCTCGGCGGCGAGCGAGTAATGTCCGTAGCGCTCGACCTCGTCGCGTAGCGGGCGGATCATCTGCGAATGGCAGAGATAGCAGCCCTCGCGGACGTAGATGTTACGGCCAGCGAGCTCGAGCGGCGTATAAGGCCGTACGCCTTCCACCTTTTCGATCGTGTTTTTGAGGTAGAACAGCGGAACGATTTCGACGAGGCCACCGATCGCGATCACGAGCAAGATGCCGATGACCAAGACGATCGAGTTTTTTTCAAGAACGGCGTGTTTCTGCCAGAGCAACATTGTCAGACCCCGTCTATTCCGCCGGCACCAACTTGCCGCCAGCCGGCGCGACGGCTTCCGCCGTGTTCACGGTTTTCCAGAGATTCCAGGCCATGATCAGCGCGCCGGAGAGGAACAAAAGACCACCAAGCGCGCGGATAACGTAGAACGGGTGCATTGCCTCAACCGTTTCGACGAAGGAATATTCGAGGAAACCGAGCGGAGTGTAGGCACGCCACATCAAGCCTTGCAGGATTCCTGACACCCACATCGCGCTGATGTAAAGCACGATGCCGATAGTCGAGATCCAGAAGTGCCAGTTGACGAGCTTGAGCGAATAGAGCTTGCGGTTCCACAGCCACGGAACCAGGCAATAGATCGCGCCGAACGAGATGTAGCCGACCCAGCCGAGGGCGCCGGAATGCACGTGGCCGATGGTCCAATCGGTGTAGTGCGACAGGGAATTGACGATCTTCACCGACATCATCGGACCTTCGAAGGTCGACATGCCGTAGAAGGCGACCGACACCACCATCATGCGCAGCACCGGATCGGTGCGCAATTTGTCCCAGGCGCCTGACAGAGTCATGATTCCATTGATCATACCGCCCCACGACGGCATCCACAGCATCACCGAGAACGTCATGCCGAGCGTCTGTGCCCAATCGGGCAGCGCGGTGTAATGCAGATGGTGCGGGCCGGCCCAGATGTAGAGGAAGATCAGCGTCCAGAAGTGGACAATCGAAAGGCGATAGGAATAGACAGGTCGGTTCGCCTGTTTGGGAATGAAATAATACATAATGCCGAGGAAGCCGGAGGTAAGGAAGAAGCCGACGGCATTGTGGCCGTACCACCACTGCACCATGGCGTCCTGCACGCCCGACCAAACGATGTAAGACTTCGACGAGAACAGCGACACCGGCACCGCCGGGTTGTTGCCTAGGTGCAGCACGGCGATGGTCAGGATGAAGGCGAGATAAAACCAGTTGGCGACGTAGATGTGCGGCTCGGTGCGCCGCATGACGGTGCCGAGGTAGACGAGAAGATAAGTGACCCACACAACGGTAAGGAATAGGTCGGAGTACCACTCGGGCTCCGCGTATTCCTTGGACTGCGTGATGCCGAGCAGATAACCGGTGCCGGCGATGACAATGAAAAAATTGTAGCCGAGTATGACGAACCAGGGCGCCAGATCACCTGCCAGCCGTGCGCGGCAGGTGCGCTGCACGACGTAGAACGAGGTGGCAATGAGAACGTTGCCACCGAAGGCGAAGATCACCGCCGAGGTGTGCAGCGGCCGCAGGCGGCCGAAGGTGATCCACGGTAGGTCAAGATTGAGATACGGGAACGCTAGCTCGAGCGCGATATAGAGTCCGGCCGTGAAACCGGCGATACCCCAGAACATGGCGGCGACCGTCGCAAACTTGACCGGGCCCATGTTGTAGTTGGGCTTGCCATCGACGGTGAGCGGCACGGCCTGCGCCGGACGCTCGTAATAGCGATTGATGATCGCGAACACCGACGCGATGCTCGCCGCGGTGAAGAGATAGGCGTGGAACGCGTATTCCGGTGTGTAGGCTTTCGCCGCGATGACAATCGACAAGACCGCCAACGCTGTGAAGGTGATCGCCAAACCTCCCTCGCCAAGGGTCATGGTCTTCTGGGGCGCAAGCGCATTCGCCATCTTTGGTTCCGATCTGGCTGGGTTTAAAGGAGAAATCGCCTCAGCGAGAACTATCCGCGAAGGCCCCACCAGCAGCCTTGATGCAGGTCAAAGGCGTCGGTTCCCGACCTCAACGGGCGGTCGATTAACAAGAATCCGACACCGGCGCGCGGACTCCGCGAACAGGCGTTGACGCAGGTTCAGCAACCGCGATCCCGCATGACGGAATTAAAAGAAAGCGCGCCCCGTGCCGTCCTGGCGGCGAGGCGCGTCTCGGCGCTGTCACTTGGCGCTGCTAATTTAGGCAGCAGTCTTAACGTCGATCTTCTTCACCTGGGCCGGCGCCGGTTTCGGCACCGTCACCTTGAGCACGCCCTTGGCGATGGTCGCTTTGATGCCATTCGGATCGACGCCTTCCGGTAGCTCGAGCGTGCGCAAGAACGATCCGTAGCTACGCTCGACCAGACGGTAGTCCTTTTCCTTCTGCTCCTTTTCGGCCTTCTTCTCACCGCGGATGGTGAGCAGGTTGTCGGAAAGGTTGATCTGAACGTCCTTCTCTTCGAGGCCCGGCAGTTCGGCCGTGATTTCGATTTCCTTGTCCGTCTCGGTCACGTCCATGCTCGGTATCAGGTCGGCCGCGCCCCTAGTCTGGAAGGCGGGAAAGGTCGGGAAGCTCGGGAAACCGCGTGTGAAATCCTCGAACAGGCGATCGACCTCTCGTTGCAATGACAGGAACGGATTTTCTTGCCGCGCGACACTGCGGGTGCGGCTGATGGGCAAGAGAGATTTGAGATTCATGATGCACCTCCAAAGAATGCTTGGCGGCGCCATTGTCTGGGTGGCGTCAAATTTGGCATAGAATTCGCGCGTCAATGTTCATTGACGCAGGTCAAGATAAGCAAACGACAGCATCGCGCGGTGCGCGCGAATTCAGTAGGTTTTTGGCTACCGCGACAATACGCCGCTAATGTGTCAGCGCGGCGTCACTCGCATCGAGCGCGACGCCGGAAGTCGGCTCGACCCATACAAGGTGGTCGATTACCGCTTTGACGCCCGGAATATTCTCGGCGGCGACTTTGAGCGCCGTGCGCTGCCGTTCGTCGACGATGACGCCCCACAGTTCGACCATGCCCTCGTGCACGACGATGTCGACAGTCGCGAGCGGCGCCCATTTCTCATGCTGCATTTCCGCGAGCAGTTTTTCGCGGATCGCCGCATCGTCCTTGCTGGCCGGCTGCGCCGTGCGTGCCAGGCTCACCATCGCGTGCATGAGGTTGGAACGGGTGACGATGCCGACGAGTTGGCCCCCGCATAGGACCGGCACCCTCTTGATGCGCTTGCGCTCCATCAACTCGACGATATCCTCGAGCGCGGTATCCTGCTCGACGCTCTGCACGTCGGTGCTCATCACTTCCGAAACTTTGCTGCCGTGCGAGTGGCTGTACTCGGCGGCGATGCGGCCGGGACCCATCAAAAATTCCAGCCAGCGCGAGCGTCGGCGCTCGGTCTTGGTCTCGCGGCGGCGCAAGAAGTCGCCTTCGGAAAGCACGCCGACCAGATTGCCGTTCCCGTCGACCACCGGCAGGCCGCTGACGTGGTGCTGAAGCATCAGCCGCGCGGCTTGCAAAACCGTCGAATCCGGATCGATAGTGATCACGTCGCGCGTCATTACGTCTTGGGCTTTCATGGCAGTCTCCTTTTCAGGAAAGCGCTACCACCGAAGGCGTTTTGGACCGTTGATTCAGGTCAATCAATGCTGCCATTCCGGCGATGGAACCGGCGTCCACGGGCGCTTGAGCGCTAGGTCGTCGGCGATCGCGTTGGCCGCGATATAGCCGGGCGCGCCGTTGACTCCGCCGCCATTGCCGGAGGAGGAACCGCAAAGATAAAGCCCCTCGACCGGCGTGCGCGAGCCGGGCATGAGCGGGTGCGGCCGGTTGATGCCGAGCTGGTTCGGCACATAGGCGCCCATGCGCACCGCCCCCTGCCGCATATTGATGTTGAGCTGCTCGACGTCGAGCGGCGTGAACAGGTAGCTGCCGATGAGATTGTCGCCGTCGAGGTTGGAGGCATAGACGCGCCAGTAATCGAGCACGCGCTGGGTGTAATCGGCACGATTCTTGTCCCACAGCTCTGAGCCGCCGTCGACCGAATAGGGCGCAAAGCCCGGAAACACGGTCGCTTCGGTGGTGCAGCCGCCGCCGATGCGCGGGTTGCGTTCGAGCACGACGATTTTCAGGCCGGCGCGCGCGAGGTAGGCCGCGAGCGTCAGACCGTTGTGACCAGCGCCAACCACCACACCGTCGAAATCCACTGGGCTCTCCCTAGGCACGCTCGCAGGCGCGTTCCTTGCGGCAAACCTACAATGCTAGGGATTGCGCAACAACGACGCGCGCTGCGTAAAAAAATGCCCCGGCGAACTAGCCGGGGCAGTATAGCCGAACAGGAGTCAGGGAGAACGACGTTCGGCTTAGAGTCGACAAACAGACGCTACAGACAGTTCCTCCGCGCCATTAGGCATTCAGACGATTGAGCGCCGCACGATTACGCAACACGATGCGGCGGGAGGTCGGCACCGCAATGGCCGCGGTGTTCTCAAGCTGGGTGAGGGTACGCGAGACCGTTTCGATGGTGAGGCCGAGATAGTCGGCGATGTCCTGACGTGACATTGGCAGATCGACTTCGTTGCTGACTGGCAGACGCGCCGCCATTTCCAGCAGGAAACCGGCAACACGCTCTTGCGCTGTCTTGATCAGAAGCAGGATATGAGCCTGCACGCGCTGCAACTCCTCGGCAGTCATGGTCCACAGCTTGCGGGCAACCTCGTTGTCGCGCGCCGCGAGCGTGACCAGGACGCTGCGCTTGATCACCAGCACCTTGCTGGCAACGATCGCTTCGGCGGAGAATGTGTGCATGTCGCCGACTTCAAGGCCGAAAATGTCGCCCGGCAGATAGAAGGCGCCGATCTGGCGACGGCCGTCGTTGAGCACCTTGTAGGTACGCACGGCGCCGCTCACCACCTTATAGAGATATTCGGCCGGCTCGTTCTCACCGTAGATCTCGGCGTTACGTGTGAACGGCATCGGCGCCCCCATCATTTCGATCGTGCCCGTATGGGAAGCGACCGGAGCGGCGGGCCGGGTGATGGCGACGGGGCGACGGGAAGTACCGTGATTGATCATGGTCTGGGTGAGCATGGCGGCGGGGTCCTCGACAAAAACCTGACGGTCCCCTGATATGCCTGCAGCCCATCGCCTGAAATTCAGATAATCTCCATAGGGGGTTTACCGGAGGCGCATAAAAACGATATGCATCCAGTTAAATGTCTGAATTAGCAGCAAAAATATCGGGTCCGCCGAGGGTCGAAGGCGGCCGAATTTTGCCCTACGGGCTTGCTCCGACGACCGTCGCCCTGGCCTTGGCGGCGCGTGCACTGCTCGAGCCGGTTGTGCACGGCGACACGGTATTCCTGTATTTCGTCCCGGCGGTAATGATTTCGGCCGGGATCGGCGGTTTAGGGCCCGGCCTACTGGCCACAGCGCTCGCCATCGCGGCGGCCTTTTTCCTGCTCAGCAATCCGCTAACGCTTTCCAGCGCCGCAATCGGCAACGCCTTGGTATTCGCCATCATCGGTGGCGGCATGTCCTATGTCGGTGAGCTTTTATATCGAAGCCGGCGGCGCACGCGCTTGATGACGCACGACGCGCTGGCGCGTGAGGCGCACCTGCAATCGATTCTCGACACCGTGCCGGAAGCGATGATCGTTATCGACGAGCACGGCACCATGCAGTCGTTCTCCAGTGCCGCTGAGCGGCTGTTCGGCTACAAGGCGTCCGAGGTGATTGGGCAGAACGTCAAGATCCTGATGCCAGCACCCTATCGCGAGAATCACGACAGCTACCTCGAGCGCTACATGACTACCGGCGAACGCCGCATCATAGGCATTGGCCGCGTAGTCGTCGGCCAGCGCAAGGACGGCTCGACCCTCCCGATCGAACTGGCGGTCGGCGAAATGAAATCGGGTAACCGGCGTTTTTTCACCGGCTTCATCCGAGACCTCACCGAGCGGCAGCACACCGAGGCGCGCCTTCAGGAACTGCAGTCGGAGCTGGTGCACATCTCGCGCCTGACCGCGATGGGCGAGATGGCTTCCACCTTGGCGCACGAACTCAACCAGCCACTGTCGGCGATCGCCAACTACCTGAAGGGCTCGCGGCGGCTCCTCGAAGGCGTCAGCGACGAAAAGTCTGTGGCGATGCGCGACGCGCTCGAAAAGGCGGCCGATCAAGCGATGCGCGCCGGGCAGATCATTCGGCGATTGCGTGACTTCGTTTCGCGCGGGGAGAGCGAGCAACGCGTGGAAAGCATCACCAAGCTGGTGGAAGAAGCGAGCGCCTTGGCGTTGGTGGGCGTGAAGGACCGCGGCATCCGCGTGCAGTTCAAATTCAGCCCGAACGTCGACCGGGTGCTAGCGGACCGCGTACAGGTGCAGCAGGTCTTGCTCAACCTGCTGCTCAACGCGATGGACGCGATGGAGAATTCACCAAAGCGCGACCTTGTCATTTCGATCACGCCGGAGGGCGACGAACAGATCAAGATCAGCGTCGCCGATAGCGGCAGCGGCATCGCGCCGGAAGTCGCCGAGCAGCTATTCCAACCGTTCGTCACCACCAAGCGGCAGGGAATGGGCATCGGCCTGTCGATTTCGCGCGCCATCGTCGAGGCGCATAATGGACGAATCTGGGTGGAGCCTAATCCTTCCGGTGGAACGATTTTTAGTTTCACCCTGACGGTGGTAAACGAGAAGGATGTCGACGATGCAGCCTGAGCCGATCATTTACGTGGTCGACGATGATGACGCCGTCCGACAATCGCTCGACTTTTTGCTGCGCACGGCCGGGTTCACGGTACGCACTTTCGAGTCCGGGAAGGTTTTTATCGAATCGATGCCGTCGCTGAAATCGGGCTGCATCATCACAGACGTGCGCATGCCGGAAATCAGCGGCATCGATCTGTTGCGCCGTGTAAAGGCGCAGGACGCCGATGTCCCGGTCATCATGATCACCGGTCACGGCGACATCGCGCTGGCGGTGGAGGCCATGAAGATCGGTGCCGCCGATTTCCTTGAAAAGCCGTTTAACGACGATCAGTTGCTCGACGCGGTGCGCGCGACGCTCAGCCGGGATGCCAGCGTCGCCGAGCGCAAGGCCGAAGTGGCGGAAATCAACGACAAGTTGGCGACGCTGTCGAACCGCGAACGGCAGGTGCTGGAAGGTCTGGTGGCGGGCAATGCAAACAAGACCATTGCCTTCGACCTCGGCATCAGCCCGCGTACCGTCGAAATCTACCGTGCCAACCTGATGACCAAGATGGCGGCTACCAGCCTATCCGATCTGGTGCGCATGGCGATGATAGCGGGCATTCTAGAAAACTCGCATAAGCGCAAACGCTGAAAGCGCTGCTGCTATAGCGTGCGCTTGACACCCAGTCCTTGCATAAACGTGGCTCGGATGCGCACCGGGTCGCGGTCGGTGGTGGCGACGCCCGGCTTGTCGTCGATGCGCGCCGCGATGAGGCTCGGCCCTCCTTTGAGCGCCTGCGCCACCAAGCGCTCGAAATCTTCTTCGTCCGCGGCCCAGGCGCTGTTGGCGATGCCGCAGGCGTGCGCGATGCCGACGATATCGGCGGTCGAGCTGCTCGCCGTAGGCTGCCCACCAGTGATTTGGTAAACGCCATTGTCCCACACCACGATGGTGAGGTTCTTCGGCGCCTGCATGGCGACAGTGGCAAGGCAACCCAGCTGCATCAGCAGCGAGCCGTCGCCTTCTAGCGCGATGACGTGGCGCTGCGGCTGCGCGATGGCGACGCCGAACGCGATCGGAACAGCGAGGCCCATACTCCCGAGCATGTAGAAGTTCTGCGGCCGCTGACCGCTCGCCCACAGATCGAAATTGGCGTTGCCGATGCCTCCGATCACCGCCTCTTCGCGTTTGAGCTGGCCGACCACGCGCTTGGTCAGCTCAAAGCGGTTCATCACCTTGGCGTTGTGCGCGCTGACGGCGCCGGTTCGCTGCGTCGTCATCGTTACGCCTCGAACACTTTGCCGCCGGTCAAGAGCGGCGACAGGATGAAGGCGACCGGCGCCTGCGTTGCCACCGCCTGCTTGATCGAGCGGTCGACGATGAAGGCGAGTTCGTCGATACGGGTGATGGTGTGGTTCTCGACGCCAATCGAGCTGAGCACTGGACGCATCGTCTTGCACACCATGGCCTGGCCGAGATTGAACTCGCCGAGCGTGCCGCGCTCGGAGACAAAGATTAGCGCCGGGATCTGGCAGGGCACCACGAGCGAAGCCAGCGCATTGGGGATGGTGCCAAAACCCGATGTCTGCATTAGCACCGCGCCGCGCAGGCCGCCCATCCAGGCGCCGGTGACGATGCCGACGGCTTCCTCCTCGCGCGTGCACGGAAAGGTGGTGAAGAAGCTGTCCGCGTGCAGCGCCTTGATCAGCGGCGTGAACACGCGGTCGGGCACGTAGGTGACAAGTTTGACCTTGTTGTTCTTAAGGGTTGTTAGCACGATCTCGTGCCAGGTCGCCGCTTTCGTTTTCGTGTCGTTCATGAATTCGGCAACTGCACACGGCGTCGCAAGGGAACGTTGCTCCACCGAAGGCAAAAGCTTACCCTGCTACTACAGGGATCAACGAGAAAATACGCCAAAAAATAAGGGGAGGACAATGAACAAATGCAATTTCACGCGTCGTCAGGTCCTCAAGAGCACCGGCGTGTTGGCGGCGGGCATCGCCGCGCCGACCTTCCTGCGCGCGCGCTCGGCCTATGCCGCGTACCCAGAACGGCCGGTGAAGATCGTGGTGGCGAATACGCCGGGTGGTCCCTCCGACATCGTCGGGCGCATCGTCGCTGCCGCGCTCGAGCAGTCAACCGGCAAGACTTTCATTATTGAGAACCGCGGTGGCGCCGGCGGCAATATCGGCTTTGGCTATGCCGCACACGCCGAGCCGGACGGCTACACCATTCTGCTCGCGACCAACGCCCTCTCCATCAACGTCACGCTGTACAACTCCATTCCGTATGACGTGCAAAAGGACTTCGTCGGCGTCAGTGAACTGGCGACCTCGCCCAATACTTTTGTCGTGAGGTCCGAGCTGCCGGCTAGAACAATCAAGGAATTCGTCAGGCTCGCGCGCGCCAATGAAAAATTTAATTGCGCGACGCCGCCGATCGGCACTACGCCTCAGATCCAGCTCGAAGTGCTGAAGCTGCGCGAGAAGCTGCCGAAACTCGAAGACATCGTGTTCAAGGGCGGCGGCGACGCCATCCAGGCGCTTCTCAGCGGCAACGCGCAATTGAGCTCCGGTTCGCTGCCGCCGGCGGCGCAGCATATCAAGGCGGGCACCCTGCGCTGCCTCACCGTTACCGGCGAGACGCGTTGGCCCGATCTGCCCGACGTGCCGACGATGGTGGAGTCTGGCTACAAGGACTTCGTCTTCGCCACCGACACCGTGCTGCTGGCGCCGTCAAAAACGCCGCCGAAGGTGGTGAAGTGGCTGGAAGTGGAGACGCTGAAAGTTCTCTCCACGCCGGAGATGAAGGACAAGCTCTACAAGTCCGGCTTCCAGGTGCGGCCGAAAGGTGCCGTCGGCGCCTGGGCGCGTGTCACCAAGGAAATCGGGATGTTCAAGGACATCATTGAACAGTCCGGGATGAAGAAGCTGTAGAGGCCGGTCGACGTGCGCATCCGGAGCATCGAACCGATCGCGGTCAACCTGCCGATGCGAAAGCCCGTCGTCATGGCGAGCGAGGAAATCCGCCGTGCCGAAAACCTGCTGGTGCGGATCGAGGCAGACAACGGCTGCGTTGGCTGGGGTGAAGCGGGTGCCGCGCCGATGCACACTGGCGAAACGGTTCCCGGCATGACGGCGGCGGTTGAGCATCTCAGGCCGACGTTGCTCGGTCGTGAAGTTGCCGACATCAACGGCGCCCTCGCCGCCATGGATGGCCGCATGTACGGCAATCACGGCGCCAAGGCCGCGATCGAGATCGCGCTGCATGATCTCGCCGGTCGCGACGCGGGAAAGCCGGTGCATGCGCTGCTCGGCGAGAAGAAGCGGAGCTACATGACGTTGCTCGGCGTCGTCGGCGGCGGGGATCTCAACGGCGACTTGGAGGACGCGGCAAAGAAAAAGGCCGCCGGCGTCACCGCCTACAAAATCAAAGTCGGCATCGATACGCCGGCCAAGGATGCGGCGCGTGCGCGCGCGATCTGCGAAAAGCTGGGATCAGGCCTGTTGATATCCGCCGACGCCAACCAGGGCTATAGCACCGAACAGGCGATCGAATACGTGCGCGCGGTGAAAGGCTGCGGCCTCGACTTCTTCGAACAGCCGGTGCTCGGTCACGATCTGGCAGGCATGGCCGCGGTAGCGGCAGCGACCGAGATCGCAATCGGCGCCGACGAAGGCATCCATTCGCTCGACGACATACGGCAGCATCACGAACGCAAGGCTGCGCGCGGAGTCAGTCTGAAGGCAATCAAGCTCGGTGGCCTGAAGGCGCTCACCGAGGCAAGCTGCCTGTGCGATCGCCTCGGCATGAGCGTCAATATCTCCTGCAAGACCGGCGAATCCAGCATCGCCTGCGCGGCCGCGTTACACGTCGCGGCCGTCATCCCCAACATGGCCTGGGCGCTGACGCTGACGCATATGGGCCTAGCCGAGGACGTGACCGGGCAATCGATCCGTACCGATCACGGCCATGTGGAAAGTCTCGAGCGGCCCGGCCTTGGCATCGAAGTGGACGAGAACCGCGTGCGGCGCTACCGCGTGCCGATCTCCACGCGCAACGTGGCTTGAGCGTGCTCAGATAATGAGCCCACCGCCGTCGAGATAGACAATCGAGCCGGTAGCAAATCCATTGGCCATGAACGTGAGAATCTGCTGGCCAATATCTTCGCCGAGGCCGACGCGTTTGACCGGCAATTCCGTTGCCGCTTTATCGAGCATCTCGCGCCGCGCCGCTTCCGGCATGGCCGCGCGGATCGGCGTGTCGATGATGCCGGGCGAAACGCAATTCACACGCACCGGAGCAAGCTCGAGCGCGAGAGCGCGGGTTAGTGATTCGAGCGCGCCGTTGACGCAGCCGACGATCGCAGCATTCGGCCGCGGCCGAATGCTGAGGAAACCGGAAACCAGCGTGAGCGAGCCACCCTGTCGGATGTCGGCTGACCGTGCGCAGCGCCAGGCGCCCCAAAACTTGCCTTCCATGGTGGAGCGCACGTCGTCCATGGCGACGGTCTTGAACGGGCCGGTGCGCAATTGCGCGGCGGTGACGACGACGTGATCGACCGCGCCACAGGCGCGGAACAGGTTAGCCACACTGTCATCGTTGTTGACGTCGACCGATATCGCCGATGCGCCGATCTTGCTTCCTACGGCCTTCAATTTATCCGCGTTGCGCGAGGCGATCGTGACTTCGGCCCCCTCCTTCTTAGCGAGCTCGGCGGTCGCTAGACCGATGCCGGATGAACCTCCAACGATAACAACTTTCTTGCCCGTAAGCATTATTCCCTCTCTCGCGCTCTCTTTTTTTGAATTGAAATGGTAGTCGAGCGCTGGCGACGACACCAGCTTTCCACTAGCATTCCGGCTAATATTAAAAACCGAATTTGGGGTACCGCTGCGATGGCAAAATTCAAGTTACGTGTGAACGGGAAAGCGCGAACGGTCGATGCATCGGATGCCGACAAGCCGCTGCTTTATGTGCTGCGCGGCCTCGGCCTAACGGCAGCAAAAGACGGCTGCGGGCTCGGCCAATGCGGCGCTTGCACCGTGATCATCGACGGCAACGCGGCGCCCTCCTGCCAGGTAACCATCGCCAACGCGCAGGACAAGTTGATCACCACGCTCGAAGGACTTGGCTCCGCGGCAAGGCCGCACCCGGTCCAAGCAGCCTTTATCGAGGAGCAGGTGCCGCAATGCGGCTACTGCACAAGCGGAATCATCATGTCCGCCGCAGCGCTGCTGGCTAAGACGCCGAAACCGAGTGAGGACGAGGTGCGTGCGGCGCTCGATGGCAATCTCTGCCGCTGCGGCATCCATGTGCGCGTTGTGCGCGCGGTGATGGCGGCTGCGGGACAGAGGGGCTTACCATGAACGCACCGATCAAGCACCGCTTCTCCCGCCGCGCGCTGCTCAAAGGTGGTGCGCTTACCGTCGCTTTTGCTTTCACCGGCTTGCGCACGGCTTCCGCGCAGGGCGCGACAGTCGCATCCCGCATCCTCGACAACAAGCAAGTCGACGCTTTCCTCGCGGTGAACAGCGACGGCACCGTCACGCTCTACTGCGGCAAGGTCGATCTCGGCCAGGGCCTGCGCATCGCGATCCCACAGATCGCCGCCGAAGAACTCGGTATCGGCATCGACAAGATAAAATATGTCGAGGGCGACACCGCGCTCACGCCCGATCAAGGGCGCACCTCCGGCTCGAGCGGCATCCAGCGCGGCGGCGTGCAGATCCGGCAAGCCGCGGCGACCGCGCGCAAGGCGCTGATCGAGCTGGCGGCCCAGCGTCTCAACAAGCCGGCCGGCGATCTCGTCGCCGCTGATGGCGAAGTACGACCGAGGGCCAGCGGCGCCGGCATCAAGTTTGCCGAACTGGTCGGCGGAAAGCATTTCGATCTCAAGCTCGATCCGAAGGCACCGCTCAAGGATCCGGCGAGCTACACAATTGTCGGCAAGCCGCTACGGCGACCCGATGTACCCGACAAATGCTTCGGCACAGCCACCTACGTGCAGGACTTCGCGGTTCCGGGCATGCAGCATGGCCGGGTGATCCGGCCACCGTCGATTGGTGCCACGCTCGTTTCGGTCGACGAGGATTCGATCAAGAAATTTTCCGGCGTGAAGGTCGTGCGCATCAAGGATTTCCTCGCTGTCGTCGGCGCGGATGAGTGGACCACCGAATGCGCTGCGCGCGCGCTGCGCGCGCAATGGAGCGATTGGGCGGGCCTGCCGGTTCAGGAGAAACTCGCCGAGACGCTGCGGGCGACGCCCGGCGTCACCGAGCAGAGCATCGTCAGCAAGGGAACGGCGGCCGCGCCCCCACCAAATGCTAAGACGCTGAGCGCCACTTATTTCTGGCCGATGCAGAGCCACGCTTCGCTCGGTCCTTCCTGCGCGGTGGCGGATGTGCGTGCCGATGCAGCAACGATCTGGACGGCTTCGCAGGGCATGCACGACAATCAGGTGACCTATGCCCGTTTCCTTGGACTGCCGAAGGACAAGGTGCGGCTAATCTATCTTCAAGGCGCCGGCTGCTTTGGCATGAACGGCCATGAAGATGCCGCCGCCGACGCCGCGATCCTCTCGCGCGCGGTCGGCAAACCTGTTCGCGTGCAGTGGTCGCGTGCGGACGAGCATGGCTGGGACCCCAAGGGTCCGCCACAGCTCATCGACCTCAAGGCCACGCTCGACGCCGACGGGCAGATTGTCGACTGGCGCACCGACATGTGGATCCCGCAAACCACCAAAGGCTTGCTCAATATTCCACTGCTCGGGCCGCAGGCGGCCGGCCTCGACAACATCGTCGGACTGAACACAGGCTTGATTTCTCAGAACGGCGATCCGCCCTACGCCGCAAGCCACGTCGAAGTTGTCGCGCACTGGCTGAAGGAGACACCGCTGCGTCCGGCACCGCTCCGCGCGCCGGGCAAGCCGGCCAACTGCTTCGCGGTTGAGAGCTTTACGGATGAACTGGCGCACGCGGCCGGCATCGACCCGGTCGAATTCCGCCTAGGGGGGTTGAAGGATCCGCGTTCGATCGAAGTGCTCAAGCGCGCCGCTGCGCTAATGAAGTGGCAGCCGCGCGCCGCGCCGAGCGGCGACGCGGCCGCGGCGGTCGCGCGCGGGAGTGGCATTTCCTTTGTGCACTACAAGCACAACGAGACCTATGTCGCGATCGGCATGGAGGTGGCAGTCGAACGCGCCACCGGCAAGATCAAGGTCGAGCGCGTAGTCTGCACACACGATTGCGGGCTGATGATTAATCCGGACGGCGTGCGCGCGCAGGTCGAGGGCTGCATCCTGCAGACCATCAGCCGCGTGCTGATGGAGGAAGTGAAGTTCGACCGCGCACGCGTCGTCAGCACCGACTGGTCGAGTTACCCGATCTTGCGCTTTTCGCAGGCGCCCAAGCTCGAGATCGATCTCATCGATCGGCCAACCGAGCCGCCGGTCGGCGCCGGCGAGGCGACCTGCGCGCCGGTGGGCGGCGCGCTCGCCAACGCCGTGTTTGACGCGACCGGCGCGCGGCTGCGTACGGTGCCGTTCACGCCGGAGCGGGTGAAGGCGGAACTGGGCGGCAAGGCAAGCTGAGGTCAGTGTCACTCGCCGAGAGCGGCCGCCGAACCTTTTCTAGTGATATCTCGAGTTGAGCGAGCGGCACTCAAACGGATGACGGGCGTTGGATGAACTCGGCAACGCGCTCGCCGATCATTATAGCCGTCATATTGGTGTTGGCGCTGACGATCTGCGGCATGACCGAAGCGTCGGCGACGCGTAGGCCTTCGACACCGTAGACGCGGCATTGAGGATCGACCACAGCCATCGGGTCTGCCTCGGCGCCGATCGCGCATGTTGAACTCGGATGGAACATGGCGCCGCTCGCCATCAGAATCTCTTCATCCGAAAGCCGCGAAACGGCCACGCCATCCGCAACCAGCCGGCCGGGTTTGATCGCGGCGCCAATCGCAAAGCGCCGCAGCCCGGGCGGAGCGACCAGCACAGCGGTTGCCGCCGCGCCCTTCAACCAGCCGCTCGGGCCTGTGCTGTTGATCAGTCGCATGGGCGGCCGCCGCGGCATCACATAGATCTCGTCGAAGCAGGCGCGTACCGCCGGCTCGAGCAGTAGTTCCTCCGCCCGCCGCGTGGCGATGATCATGCGCTGCGCATCGCGTGCGTCCGTCAGCAAGCGCTGTTCGACCTGCGGCGGCGCGTCCGGATCGGACGCGGTAAGCTGTACCAGTCCGCGCGAAAAAGGCGTGTAGAGCGCAACCGCGACCATAGCCATGCGGCGGCCGAACGATTTCGGGCTGACCCGTCCGGTGAAGTAAAGGAAAAGATCGCCGGTGGGGCATTCCGGAAGACGGGATGAGAAACGCAGTGCGGACATTATGTAATGCTGTGCCTGCGGCGGAAGCCGCCCTTCGCGCTTGAGCGTCATCGAAAAATGCAGCTGCGTGTGGTTCTGGTAATTGCGTCCGACGCCGGGCCTGTCCGCGACCAGCGGGATACCCAACGCGTGCAGTTCCTGCGCCGGCCCGATGCCAGAGCGCAGCAGTAGCGCGGGCGAATGCACTGCGCCGCATGAGACAACCACCATTGGCGTCGCGATCGAAAACGTTTCACTGGCGCATGCTGCGATCACGCCGCTGACGCGCCGGCCGTCAAATGTGATGCGGCGAACATGCGTGTCGGCCAGCACGCTCAGATTGGAGCGCGCCCTCACCTGTGCCGTGAGATAACAGCGCGCGCTGCTAGCGCGTTCCTCGTCATGACTCAGCGGCGCCGCGAACATACCGTCACGGCCGGTATTCTCGAACCGCATAACCGGCGGCGTACCGGGCGAGGAAATGAGCTGCTCGATGCGCTTCATGTAAAGCGGCCACGACTCGCGCGGCAACCTGCGCACGACGTTCAACCCCTGCACGTTGCGGCTCGCCGACGGTACGTCGAGATCGCAGATCATAGCCTGGTAGGTGGGCAGCACGTCCTGCCAGCCCCAGTGCCGCGCGCCCATCTGCTCCCAGCGTTCGAAGTCGCCGGGCAACCCCGGTATGGCGATCATACCCATCACGCTTGAGCCGCCACCCATCACACGCGGCTGCAGGAAGGGCGTCGCCGGTTGGCCGTCACGCAGGCTAGAGGTGAGGCCCGGCCAGAAATAGCCGCTGTTGAAATAGGCGGCCGGGAAGGTGCTACGGATGTCGGCGGGCACCGCGCCCGGCGGTGTGTCCTGGCCGGCTTCGATCAGCAGCACGCGGCGCGCTGCATCTGCCGACAGCCGGGCCGCCACCGCCGCGCCGGCCGAGCCACCGCCCACGACAATGATGTCAGCCTCTCGCATGCAGGCTGGCAGCGGACGCAGTCGCCGCCTCCTCCAAGCTCGTTACAGTTCTAAGCGCGCTGCTACAGAGCAAAATAATTTTGGCGCCTCATTGTCTCGCCACTTTACCTTCTGCCGTTAAGCGCTGGTATACAGACCTTCAATCGCCTCGCCAGCAACTTGCCAGTGGACTTCCTCGCTGAGTTTTAGTCGTTTGCATATTCCCTGTGAGAGCGTGTGGCGTAGGAGTTCTACGTGGGTCATTTCGCTTCCTTAGCTGACAAACACGTAAGAAAAGGAAACCGCTGAGCTGGGGACGAGCTGGCGGTCTCGCAGTCTTAGATAAGGGCAATTTCGGGGACGGAGGGGCCCTTATCTGCTAATATGAACAAATTTACAGGCGGGAACACTCAGTCCGCTACTGTCCTTAGGGGCAGTGCGACGAGTGCTTCGGATTCCCCTTAGGACGATATCGGCGCGAACGATAAAGGCGTTTAGCTGCGTGCTGACATCGGACTTAAGCACTTCACAATTTCAATAGCACCGCAGGAAGGGGCTTCTTGGATCGTTGGGTGATTAGCAGGGGGCGGAAAGTCGGGAGTAGCACTATGCGTGTAACGCTTCGAAAGTTCGGAATTACTGCTGTGACCGCAATTGCCGTCGCGGCAGCTTCAATCGCGCTCCCTAGCGCGGCCAGCGCCCGTTGGGGTGGTGGCTGGCATGGCGGCGGCTGGGGCTGGGGTGGCTTCGGATGGGGATTAGGCACGGGCCTTTTATTGGGCGCGGCCGCAGCTCCTTATTATTACGGCGGCTATTATGGATATGGGGCCAACCCCTACTATTATGGCTATGGGCCCGGCTGCTCCATCACACGCCGATGGGTTTGGGATGGTTACGGCCACCGAGTACTGAGACGCGTGCAGGTCTGCTACTGACCGCGCTCTAATCAATAATCCGAAAAGGCCGTTCGGCATTTGACCGAGCGGCCTTCTTCTTTCCAAACCCTATTCGTCTGCAAACACTTCGCCATGTTTCGCTTTTGCGCCGCTATCGGGGGAAAAGCGAACGTTGTACGCGTCTAGTCAAGCGATTGGATTTACACGGCCTAGTGAAATGAACTTGGTCTGTTTGGTGTTATTATTTGGCAATAACCGATGAGGCTGAAGATGAAGCGCATAGTTTACCTCGGGGCCATCCTGCTTCCCGTTATGGTGTTCGGCCCGGAACCGGCGCTGGCTCAGGTAGGCAATGCTCCATGGTGTGCGGTGATTAACCTTGGCCCGGGCGACGCTTATTGGGACTGCCGGTACGCTACACTTGAACAATGCGTGCCCAATGTGCTCGCCGGCAATCGCGGCTTTTGCAACCATAATCCACGCTTGGGTTGGTATGCTCCAGAGAGCGAGGCGCCGCGGAAGCACCACAGATACCGCCACCAAACATAGTTAGGCAGAGGACCGATTTGCCAATGCTGGCAAATGACAGTGGCGGCGGGGCGATAAACGCGCCGGCCCCTCGCGCTATTTGTTTTCCAGCATCAGCTGGCCCTTGTGCCCGATTACCCTTTGA
>Ga0207766_1000011_pt1 | contig 30353 bp, 25 predicted proteins | sample LuqExpMetageno68_FD_187825 | JGI IMG/M metagenome (GOLD analysis project Ga0207766, IMG submission 187825) | Tropical forest soil microbial communities from Luquillo Experimental Forest, Puerto Rico - Sample 68 (SPAdes) | ecosystem: Environmental > Terrestrial > Soil > Tropical forest ...
CAGAACAAATTAGCCGGGTGGCAAGGACCGGCAAGCCCATTCGTCTACCTGATCTTGCGCAGCGACGCCGTCGACGTGGTCTACGGGACGATGGAGGGTTATGCGCAACTCGGAATTCCGTACATGCCTCACATCGCGCCTGAAAAGAGGTGGTGACATGGCAAACGAGAAAGTTGATGCCGTCATCGTCGGCGCCGGCGCATCGGGTTCGGTGTTCGCAGCTGAGCTCAGTAAGGCGGGCAAGAAGGTTGTACTCCTGGAAGCCGGTCCGGACTGGCAACTCCCGGATCTCATCAGCTCCGACCTTTGGGGCCGACGCATCAAGCCTGCCGGAATCCCGTTCCTCCTCGAAGGTAAGAATCCATACGGCTACGCATACCAGGCGGGCTGGGGCGTAGGCGGCGCGGCGCTTCACTACTTTGCGAATTTCCCGCGCTATCTGCCAAACGACTTCAAAGTCAAAAGCGAGCACAATCGCGGCCTCGACTGGCCGATCGACTATGCCGATCTCGCGCCCTATTACGACAAGGTCGCAGCGGAACTCGGGGTTTCTGGAGATGCGCAGGCCGAGGAGATCTGGCGTCCCAAAGGTGCGCCGTACCCGATGCCGCCCATGAAGACTTTCCGCAATGGCGACGTCTGGGTCAAAGGTCTGCAATCCGTCGGCATACGTGTAGTGCCTGCGGCAGTTGGAATGAACTCGGTTGAGTTCAAAGGGCGCCCCGCCTGCATTTACGACGGCTGGTGTCACGTCGGCTGTCCGATAGGAGCGCTGGCAAATCCCGTTGTGACGTATCTCGGGGACGCCCGAAAAAATGGAGCGGAAGTCCGCCCCCACTCGACCGTAACTCGTGTGTTGACCAGCAGGGATGGGAGCAAAGCCGTCGGTGTCGAGTACTATGATTCAAAGAAAGAGAAGCAGGTACAGGAGGCAAGCGTCGTGGTGCTTGCCGCCTGGGCCGCTCAGAACCCTAGGCTGCTGATGTTGTCAGCAACGGACAAGCACCCAAAGGGATTGGCGAACTCCAGTGGCCTGCTAGGCAAATATATGATGGCCCACTTCGCTTCCGGCACGTGGGCTCTGTTCGATCAGGACATCGAGCCGCACATGGGGACGGTCGGGGCTCAGTACATGTCCTACGACCGTTATCAGAAGACGAGCAAAAAAGGAGCGTTTGGCAGTACCTACATCGTCGCGGGAACGGCCTTTAAGACCAGCGACCTCGGCGGATTTGCAAACGCGCGATTGGATCTGTTTGGGCCCAAACTGGCTGAATTCATGCAGCGGGCGAAAACTGGAATCACACGGCTGACCGCCTTCGGTGAGGAGATGCCGAACATCGAAAACCGTATCGAACTCGTGGACGCCAAGGACGAGTTCGGCATGCCGATGGCCAAGATCGTCCACAGCTTCGACGAGGATGCAGTCGCGCTCTGGAATGCAAACTTCGAGGAAGGTCTGGCGATCGCCAAGGCGACCGGAGCGAAGGAATTTTGGTCAGCCCGCGGCAACCAGCCCACTATTCACCTATTTGGTGGGACCGTCATGGGTACGGGGGCCGGCAACTCGATTGCGAACAACTACGGCCAGACGCACGAGATCGCGAACCTCTGGATCGCGGGTCCCAGTCTTTTCCCAACTGAAGGCGCATCCAATCCCACGTACACCATCTTTTCAGTATCGCTTCGTGGGGCCGAGCATCTGGTTTCAGATTGGGGCAGTATCGCGGGCTGATTTTGATTTTTGGCGAGCTTGACTGCTGCCGCCGATGAACGCCGTTGACCTGACTAGCAGGTGTGAAACGCGCCCACTCGGGATGCAATTACAAATGTAGGAGGTCCCTGGTCATTTTTCTAGGGAAGACATCCGTGGACAGTAGCGAACGCTGCACTTAGTTGCACCCGCTAGGTTTTCGGATTCATTATTGGGCAACAGCGTCGGCGAGATTAAGATCCCACCGCTTTAGTTGTTCGTCACTCAGAAGGCGGTCATGGGTGCGGTGTATGGGTGGAGCAGGTCCATGCGACTGTGTTGGAGTAATAGTTCAATGGCTTTCCGAGTGAACCTATCATCGGCAATCCGTGTGGTTTTCCTGGCAGCCCTGGCAATGGTCTGTGGTCCTTGGTCGGCTCAGGCCGCTTGGCCGGAGCGAACTATTACGATAATCGTGCCCTTTCCAGCCGGCGGTCCTAACGATCTTCTCGGCCGCTTACTCGCAGCCGAACTCGGCCAGAAATTCGGCCAGACGGTAATTGTCGAAAATAAAGTGGGCGCCAATGGAGACATCGGGATTACTGCCGGCGCGCGCGCTCAGCCGGATGGGTATACGCTGACGGAAGTCACAGGGGTGATACTGATCAATCCGAGCGTGCGTAAAACGGCATACGATCCGGTTAAAGATTTCGCACCCGTTGCCTATTTGGGCGCCGCACCGAATGCGATTATCACGAAATCTGGGAATGGCATTAATAGTCTGGCGGACCTCGTCGCAAGGGCGAAATTTAATCCTAGCCGACTCACCTACGCCACCGCGGGAACCGGCAGTGTCTCTCAGCTTGCTGTCGAACTGCTAAAGCTGCGCACAAACACCGAAATAACGCACGTACCATTCCAGGGCGCGGCACCATCGCTGCAAGCAGCACTGTCGGGTACCACGGATATCGCATCCGTCACAATCGCTGGGCTGATCGGTCATATCAAGTCGGGCGCGCTCAAGGCGCTCGTGCAAACAGGCGCGGAACGCTGGCCCGATCTGCCCGATGTGCCGACGATGACGGAGGCTGGCATTCCGAACGCGGTGATCGAAACATCGCAAATGCTGCTTGCGCCGGCCGGGACGCCAGAAGCAACCGTTAATAAGCTAGCTGAAGCAACACGGGAAGTGCTTCAGAAGCCAGAGGTGTCGGAGAAAATGGCGAATGCCGGCTTTCGGGTGAAATACGAGGGGCCGCAGGAGCTCCACGCGCGTATGCTACGGGAAATTCCGTTATGGAGAGAGATCGTTGATCGTGCTGGGCTTGCGGCAATGCAATAGGGGTTCAAAGGTACCAGTGCCCATTTCAAAAGCGACTGCTTGCGCATGGAATGGGACCAGTATCCAAATGTACCCACTAGGTCGCTTACTCATAAACTTGGGCGCGTGGGGTAGGCGCACCTTGTCTGCTTGTTCCCCAACAGCGGCGACCAACAAAGCCAGTATGGATCTTACATATTACCGTGGCCGCGCTTGATGGTTTGGCGGATCGCCGGGGCCGTAACCTGATCTGAGATCTGGATATTCCAGATTTCGCTTTCCCCCTGCGCGGCGAAGTCGGCGAACAGTTTTGGGATAACCGACACATCGCGGATTTCGTGGCCACGCAGACCGAAGCCGCGGGCGATGTTCTCGAGCGCGGGCCGGCCGAACACCGCCAGGCTATCGTCGATGCCGTCGGCACGAAGCTTGTGAAACTCCGAGCCGTAGCCGCCGTCGTTCATCGCGCAGATCAAGATCCGATATCCTTGACGTTTGAGCGTCTCCAGCTCCTGGATATGGAACAAGAGTCCACCGTCGCCTTCGAACAGCACGATCTTACTCTCGCGGCCCTGCCGGCGCGCCGCCGCAACGCCAAGCGCATAGGACAAGCCGTTGCCGACCGCGCCGAATTCACGGACGGTCGTGTAGCGCTCCGCCGGCCTGCCGCGCATCTGGACATTGAAATAAGCCTGATGGCCGCTGCCGCCGATGATGTCCCAATCCTTTGGCACGACCGCATCAATAGCTTCGATCGCCTCGCGGGGATCCAGCAGCCCGGGCGCGATATCGAACGGCATCGCGTCCGCTGGCTCGGTCGCGATGCGATGCTCAAGCTCTTTCGAGCGGATCGCCGCCGCCGTCGGATTGTCGACGCCCAGCTTCTGGTCGAGGCCGGCAAGGAGCGCTTCGACGCCGACGAGCGCATCCGCTCTGACATAGATATCGGCGGCTTTCTGCCCGTCGCGCAAGCCGCGTGGCGCATCGTCCAACTGGATCTTGCAAGCCTTCGCGAAGTAGTGGCCACCTCCGACGTAGTAGGACAGGCTGGTGCCGACCGCGAGCACGACGTCCGCTGACTCGTACATCTCTTTGCCCAACGACGTGAAGTAGCTGCCGGTGGTGCCGAGTCCGAACGGATGGTCGTGGAAAAGGCCGCGCACGGGCAGCGTATTGGAGAGCAACGCGCCGCAGCGATCGGCTAGCTTGATCACGGCATCGCGCGCGCCAGACCACATCACGCCTCGGCCACCGAGAATGATTGGCCGCTTGGCTGCCGCCAGTCGTTCGACGGCCTCAGCCACGATCTCGGGATCGGGCTGCATGCGCCCAACCTTCGGTTGGTATATCGCCGAGGTCTCGTAGGGCTGGTTCGCCGTGTACTCGACCTTCTGTAGGTCGTAGGGAATGCCCAGCACGACGGGACGGCGCTCGTATTTGGCGATGTGAAAGGCCTCGCGCACGTAGTCCATCGTGCGCGGCACGCTGTGCGCGGCGATGTAATGCGCTCCAGTCGCTGTCACCAGCGGCGCTTGGTCGATGGCTTGGTTGTAGAACTTGGCATTGATTGGCGATTCGCCGGCGAACACGACCATCGGTAGGCGGGCGCGAACCGCGGCCGGCAGGGCCGTCATCAACTGGGTCACGCCGGGGCCGCAGGTGACCGAAGCGACGGCCAGCTTGCCCGTGGCAGCATTGTAGGCCGTCGCCGCCGCCACGGTGACGTGCTCGTGTCTGACGTGGATGGTATGGACGCCCGGCAGTTTGGCAAAGGCTGTAGACCAGTGCATGTTGCCATCGCCCATCAGGACAAACTGCGTATCGACTCCTTCCGCACGAAACGCTTCGGCAAGAGCTTCGTAGAGTTTTGACATGGCGCGGTACCCTTGGATGGAGGCGCACTGATGGCGCCTTTCCCGCCGATTCAACATTTAGGCTTCGGCACGACCCGCTGGCGGCCGAAAGGAGACGCTATATCAGCTTTGTATGCAGGCGGAAGGAGGCGTTGTTGCTTTCTTTGGCACGCCTTGCGGTTGGCTAAGGCCGATGCCACCCTTCCCCAGATGAGCGCACGGCGAAATCCATTTAATAGGCGAGCAGCAAAGGCGGGGTCATATCATGAAAGCCGTTCTGAGCATTTTGGCCACGCTGATCGCTCTGCTGGTAGGTGAGCACGCATCGGCGCAATCTAGCTATCCGAACCGGCCGGTGCGCATTGTTGTCGGCTTTCCTCCGGGCACAGCTCCGGACGTCTCGGCGCGTATTCTCGCTGCCAAATTCGCCATTAGCTGGAACGTGCCGGTCACGGTCGAGAACATCACTGGCGCGGGCAGCAATATAGCGACAGAGCGTGTTGCGAACTCTTCAGCCGACGGCTACACGCTGCTGATGGGCGGGAATTCTGCGCTAGTCGTAAGCCCGAGCCTGTACGACAAGCTACCGTACGATCCGGTCAAAGATTTTGACCCTATATCGCAAATTTTCGTCGCAGTGAATATTCTGACGGTTCATCCTAACGTACCTGCCAACACCTTGCCGGAGTTAGTGGCGCTGGCGAAAGCGCAGCCTGGCAAACTAACTTACGGCCACGCTGGGATCGGCACTTCGCAGCATCTTGCCGGCGAGCTGTTCAAATATATGGCTCATGTCGACATTCAACCGGTGGCGTATCGCGGTTCGACCGCGGTGGTCCCTGACCTGTTGGCCGGACGGGTCACAATGTTCTTCGGCAATGTGGTGAACGTGATGCCGTTGATCCGGGATGGGAAGCTGCGCGCGTTCGCCGTCACCTCGCTCAAACGTTCTGTGGTCGCGCCCGACTTGCCGACTCTCGCCGAATCGGGATTTCCGGGGTTTGAAGCAGTGCCTTGGTTCGGCTTGATGGCGCCGTCCGGCACTCCGCCCGAGGTCATCGATAAAATCTACCGCGAGACGGTGAAGGATTTGGCGATGCCCGAAGTGCGCAAGGCGATGGGCGAACAGGGACTCGACATCATCGGTAATTCTCCAACGGAATTCGCAGCCGTGCTCGCCAAGGAGATTCCTGCGTGGGCCAAGGTAATCAAGGAAACCGGAATCAAAATAGCCAACTAGACCCACGCAGACCCCCGCCGTCGTTTTCCGCGGCGTTGGCAAGACCTCGCTAGCCTCGATGACCTGACCGACCGTTTCTGAACTAGGCGAAATGAGAAAATGAGCGGGGCGAGAATCGAACCGCCGCTCAAAAGGCGAAATCGAACAGGTTTTTCGGGTGGGAATTTCTTAGAAATACCTATTGTGAATCAACGGCACCAATGCTGGCGGTGGGACAAGTCAAGCTCTTGGTTGCTATAACAAATTGGAGCTCGCCCCTGGCACCAACTAAATCAGTCACTCAGCTGCTACAAATTCCATCAAGGAAAACATGTGTCCGCGCTATGTCCGAATTTCGAGCCGATCGAGCTGCGGCCCTCGCGCTTGCCCGCCGTTTTGCGCTTCCTATCGTGTGACGCGGCTTAGAAAAACCGGCAAACCGCGTTTGTGCGTGTAAATTGGTCGGCAGCGTTCTGTATTGTACATGGTCCCAACGTCCAGCGTACGCGGGCCTAACTTAGGATCGGGAATAGGCACCAGATCATAGCTGCCGTCCACCAGCGCCGACATCAGGCCGCTTTTCCTTTCGAGAATTGCATCGTAGGCCATATTCCCAAAAGTCAGCGCTACCAATTTGTCCATAAAGTCTGGCGTGCCAGATCGCAAATCATAAGTAAGATCAGATGTAATCGTCTCCTCGCCGGTTCGTCTTCTAATCTCATCGGCAAACGTCTCGGCAACACTCACCTTCTTGCGGTGCCCGTATGCGTCGGGCTCGCCATACTCCTCGACTAAATGGCCTTCCCACGTGGCGCCTTCGCTGAGCACCACAAGCGCGTAATTGCTTGGGTTGGCACGCTTGTCGTCAAGCAGTAGCTGGATCAATTGTTCTAGGTTGACCTTGTATTCCGGAATGACACATCGAATGGAAGTCACGTATGCGGTGTAGAGTGCCGTGAAGCCGGAGTCCCGTCCGAAAATACGGAAAATACCGATTCGCTCGTGTGAACCAACTGTCGTCCGTTGCCGCTGGATTGCATCACTGGCGCGCGTGATAGCGGTTGAGAAGCCGATGCAGTACTCAGTGTTGCGCACGTCATTGTCCATGGTCTTCGGAATTCCAATAATTTTGACTCCAAGTTCATGAAGTCTAGCCGCATAGCTCAATGTGTCGTCACCCCCGATCGCGATCAGGTGCTCAATCCCCAGTGCCGATAGGTTGGCAAGCACTTGCGGCGTCAGATCCCGTTTTTCAACCGGCAGACTATTGTTGCCATCCGTTCCAAGTTGATCGCTAATCAGGTGCGGCGGGAGCCGTCCCATTTTGGCGGGATTTGTACGACTTGTGTGAAGCACCGTCCCACCATGCCTATCGATGGTGCGCGTGTTCTCAGGGGTAAGTCGGATCACGTATTTCTCCCGACTGGCGGGATCTTCGATATTTAGATGCGTCAGCGCTTCCCAGCCGCGACGCAAACCAACGATCTCTACGTTGTCCTCACTGCTGCGATAAGCAGCGCTCTGAATAACCGCATTGAGCCCCGGGACATCACCACCGCCAGTGAGAATACCGATTCGCTTTAGAACCATGCTCTCCCCCTTTGGTGTTGCATCGTAGATAACGCGTCGTTCGAACGGCGGTTCTCTGTCGGCTAGCTGTATCTTCGGTTTGAATCCGGGTTCCCATCCTCAATCGGGGCAATGGACGGCGCTTTCGACCGCAATGTACGGGTCGGGTTGCCACCGTTGACGCGCCGCAGTCCGACTCGCGTCAGGCGCCGGCGAGCGATATCGCAACCATAGCAAACACGCTGGCGAAACGTTCTATAACATGGAGATCAATCACGTCCGCCCCTCGATCGCTCGTGTTGTGAAAGAGGTCGTTGTTGCCGATAATGGAGATATACCGGCCGCCCCCGCGGTGGACGTTTTCTGCTTCTCCGCGCGGAGGGAGGCCGCGTGGACGGCGCCGGTCGATCTGGAGCCCGACCCTGGTCATCGCCTCTGCCATTTTCAATTCCATCTCATCGTCGGATGCCTGCAAGTTGTTACCGGGGCCCTGAGCCGCGCCGATATTGGCACCGAGATGAATCCATGTCTTCGCGGTCGGCACGAGTCCCGGCCGGCGCTCGATAAAGGTATCGAGGCCCAGGTGACCGAGTTCATGGCCGCTTGACGCAAGAAATAGAACGTCCCTGACAGGCTTGGCGTCACGCGTCGCGCGCATGATCTCCAGCCAGCAAGCCAAACCGCCGCCGCGCTCGCTCGTGCACCACCACCACCCGCTTCGCGGCGTCATTACGACCACGGGGGCGGCGCCTTTGTTCGTGCCCGAAATCGTCGCAGTGACGTTGAATGCATCGGTCTGCGTTCGTTCAACATGCGTTGTAAGCAGGGCCTTCCCGCCCTGTCGCGCGCAATCGGCTAGGAAAGGCGCTTCGTCGCTCGCAATTTGCAGAACCGGGGGACCGAAGGGACGCAGAAAGCTGTCGGCATTGCTCGGGCAAAATCCAGGCCGCGCCCCGCGCGTTACGACGACGATCGCCTCATGCCGATTTTGCCGGCGTGCGTCGCCCAATACACCGGTCTCCGAGGCGTTCGGTGGACTTTCGGTGAACCCGATGGCTGCATCGCTATTGAGAGTCCCGATCGGCCCGGCAATGCCTGCCGTATCGGTAAAACCGCCATCAAACAATGGCAGCCCATCGATTCTGCGGTCGTCCACCACAACCGACGCGCTAACGGGATCAACTCGGCTCAGTGAAAATTCCTCGAGTGTCGGTTCAAGGCCGATCTCGCGTACTTCGTTGGCGAGCCATTCGCCCGATCTTCGGTCGACTGCTGTTCCTGTGCGATGGAAGCCCTGTTGTTCGTATGCACGGATGACCGTGCCAATGCGTTGCTGCACACTTCACTCCAGTTCGCGTGTCGGGACGTCGTGGAATGAGGCGGAGATCACTCCACCTTAATGTTCGCCGCGCGAATCACCTCGCCCCACTTCTCGGTCTCGTCACGGATGAGCTTGCCGAAATCGTCCGGCGACCCCGGGAGCACCGTACCGCCAAGGCTGGCGAACCACGCCTTGATCTTGGGATCGGCTAGCCCAGCGTTAATCTCGCCGTTGAGTTTCTGGATGATCGTTGGCGGCATGTCCCTCGGTGCGACGAGCCCGATCCACTGGCTGGCCTCAAAACCGGAAATGAATTCGTTCAGCGCCGGAACATCCGGCAAGACCTCCGCGCGTGAGGCCGTCGTCACCGCTAACGCGCGCAATCTGCCCGATTTGACGTGGCCGAGCGACGTGGCCAGTTCGGTGAATGCCACCTGAATTTGCCCGCTAAGCAGATCGACCACCGCAGGCGCCGCCCCACGATAGGGGACATGAATGAGATCGGTGCCGGTCATCAGTTCAAAATATTCGCCAACGACATGCGCTGGTGAGCCGTTTCCACCCGAGCCCATTGCGATCTTTCTGGGATGAGCCTTCGCATAGGCGATGAATTCGGGAACGGTTTGCACCGGAAGCGAAGGAGTTAACTGCATGAGCTGGGGCACGCGCACAATGCTCCCGATCGGCGCGGTGTCACGGATAAAATTGAAGCTGAGCGATTGAAAAAGAGTGGCGTTGATGGCGGCATTGCTGCCGGCAATGAGGAGCGTGTAACCGTCGGGGGACGCCCGAATGACCACCTCGGTGCCGACATTGGTCGCCGCGCCTGGACGGTTCTCAATCACGAATGGTTGGCCGAGATGCTCCGATAACCATTGGCCAATCAGACGCGCGGTGACGTCGTTTGCGCCGCCGGCTGCAACGGGGACGACCACACGCACCGAGCGTGCCGGATAGGCCTGCGCCCAGGCTGTTTGCGCCGCAGCCGGCAGCGCGGTGGCGCATATGACCCTTTGCAAGAACGTGCGGCGGTGAAGTTTCATGCGTCTCTCCCCAGAGCGGGTGGCGCAAATGTAGCCCTCTCGGACTATTCAATACGAAAGGCAGCAGTCGCCCGCCAGTGGCATTCCTTGCCCGCCACTCCGTCGGGCCGCTTTAAGACGTGCGGCCTAGTCGATTCCGATATGACCCGAAGCTGAAATGTCCTCAAGCCGCGAAGAAGTCGGTGAAATGGTGGATCACCTTGTCCGGCACCTCCTCCTGGATGTAGTGGCCGCACTCGATCCCGTCGTGCGCGACGATGTTCGACGCGTAGCGTTTCCATACGTCGAGAAATTCTCTTGCGCGCTCAGGCGGCTGGCCGCGTGCACCCCAAAGCAGAAGCACCGGTATATCGATTTTCTTGTCCTTGTCGGCCGTGTCCATTTCGAAGTCGCAGGTTGCCGTCGCCCGATAATCGCGGCACGAGCCGCTGATGGTTTTCGGCGTGTAACAGCGGATGTACTCGTTGATAGCCGTGTCGGTCAGGAATCCGATGCCGGTGCCACCGCGGATCGTCATCCGGCTCTTGAGGAAGAACTCCGCCGGCACTGCGCCGATCAGGCGTTCGGGAAACGGCTCGGGCTGCGCCATGAAGCCCCAATGCCAGGTTTTGATAACCCAATTTTTCGTAATGTTGGTCCATACGTGGTAGTTGGGTATGACATCCATGAGGCAGGCCTTGATGATGCGATCGGGCTCGTCGAGGCATAGTCGGTGCGTGGCGCGGCCGCCGCGATCGTGACCGGCGACCATGAAGCGCCTGTATCCGAGTTGCTCCATGACCTCGACCAGATCGCGCGCCATCTCGCGGAAGCTGAAATTGATGTTGTTGGGGCCCGGTTCCGGCAGCGAACTGTCGCCGTAGCCGCGCAGATCGGGAAGAACGACGTGGTATTGCTTGGCGAGCTGCGCCGCGACCTTGTACCAGCAGGTGTGGTTCTGAGGATTGCCATGGACGAGCAGGAGCGGCGGCCCGGATCCGCCGTGGCGCAGCCTGATCACTGCCCCGCTAGTACGCATGTCGAGGTGCTTGAAGCCGGGAAAGTGCGCCGCCATCTCGGCCGAGCCCCAGCGCGCGGGGTCCCGTCGGTAATCGGCTTCGGTTGCCTCCGCCATGACGCCCGCGGCTTGCATTGGAGTTGGTGATTGCGCTCGCGCCATGGAATTCAACGCTCCTGATGCGATCGGAGTATTACGGCTAGGCGATAGATGACGCCATGCAAATCGGTCGTTTTTGGACCGAAGCAGACTTTTGCATTCTTTACGCTTCAGGAGCGCAACTGGTCGAGCGCTATCAGTGCTAAACCGCGGATTGGTCCAGTCCCCACTAGGCCGCAGCCGCGAACTCCGCCATCACTTTCTTTTCGAAATCCAGAACTTGCTGCGCGCTCTGCCGCGCTTTCACACGTTCGAAATGGACAAGGCAGTTTTTGAACTGTGAGACATCGAGCTTGAGGTCGAAGGCGCGCCGGAAGCACCAGAAAAAGTGCGCATCGGGCGCGGTGAAGTGATCAAAGAAGTATTCGCGTCCAGCCAGCATGCTGTCGGCGATAGCGTAAGCCTCAAACAACTGCTCTTGCGAGAGTTTGCGCACGCTATCTTCGCTGCCCGGCAGATCGCATACTTTTCCCGGACTGAAAATGCGACCGACCAGCGGGTGCATCCCCGACGCACACCACGCCATGATCGAAACCGCCTGCACTTCTTGCCACGGGTCTGACGGCATCAGTCTCGCGGCGGGAAAGTTACGTGCGATCCAGAGCTGGATGGCAACATTCTCCGTGAGCGGCCTTCCATCAACCGTCAGCAGCGGTACCTTGTGCTTCGGATTGAGCCGTAAGTAATCAGTCGAGTTCTGCTGCCCCTTGCGCAAGTTGGTCGGGCGCACTGTGAAATTGGCTTTTGCTTCGGTGAGCGTGACGTAAGGCACGAGCGAGCAGGCGACCGGCGCGTAGTACAGAACGATGTCCATTGGTTTCCTCGGGATTATCTGGGGGCAGCATTAGACGCAAAACAGGTACGGCTCGCAACAGGGCGAAGAACCCTCCAAACTGGACACACCCCCAGCGCAGGCGCGCCGTGCAGGTGGCAACGTCCACCACTTGGTCGCAAGCTCGGAGTGACACTACTGTTCGGCATTCCTGAAGGATACTGACGCCCCCATCACCACGAGCGCGGGCAGACTGTCGAGGACATGAAGCGCGCCGGCTGCCAACTACCCGAGCGTCGCGCGATCCAGAACTGCTTCCCACTCGTGAGGGTCGGACCCTTCCACCCTTTTCCCGGCATTCTTTACGCTTATGGAGCGCGCAACGTGGTCGAGCGCTATCAATGCTAAACCGCGGATTGGTTCAGGCACCTAGTGGATAAGATTTTTCCCCGCCCGACGCGATCACGTCGTCGAGCCAGGCAGCGAATGCATCAAGCATGTCTCCCAGAACCTGCGAATCTTTGCGACCTGTCCGCGCTGGGACATGAAAGGAGTGATCGGCGTCCTTGAAGAGCTTTAGCGTTGCACGTCTGCCAAGTTTCTTGCAAAGGGACTCAATTTGATCGAGTGATGCCAAGCTATCGCGGGTGCCTTGCAGGAATAGCATCGGGATTTGCACCTCAAACAGATGCGCGGCGCGATCCTGCGATGGGCGACCGGCTGGATGCAGCGGGAATCCAAGGAACGCCAGTCCACAAACCCCTTTCAGCGGAGCTATTGCCTGGGCCTGCGACGTCATTCGGCCGCCAAACGATTTGCCACCGGCTATGAGCGGATGTTCGGGAAATATAGCCAGCGCTGCATCCACAGCGGCCCGGACTGTTGCTTGCGCCAGTTGTGGTGGATCGGGCCGCTTAGCACCACGCTCCATGTAAGGAAACTGGTAGCGCAACGTGCCGATGCCGCGGCGGGCAAGCTCTGCGGCGACGGCACCCATGAAGGAATGATTCATTCCAGCGCCGGCACCATGCGCTAGTACGTAACACGCCCGTGCGTGGCGCGGGTTCTGCAATAAGCCGGAGACGCGGATGGTGTCGCTTACCGTGATGCTGATGGGTTTGACAATCGAAGAAGTCACGAGCGCTGAACATCGCGGGCGCTAACGCGCGTTGTGATTTGCTGTGGTTTCATCGCCTGACGATCGCAAAAGCATAATCGCCGCCGAGACCCCGCTTTATCGCCAAATCAATCCACAACATAGCGTGAGCCTCAAGTAAGCGGGCATTCCGCAATGGGCCAGCGTCCACTACGTCGAAGCCCAGCGCAGCGACCAGACCAATGACTGTCGGCTTGTTCGCTGCGTCATCGCCGGCCACAAACATCACCGATTTTACGCCATGAAAGACCGGATCGGCCATGTTGCCAAAGCCGGTCGTATTGAGTGTCTTAAACACTGAGGCACCTTTCGCCCAGCCCTGCACCTTCTCGCCCGCGGATATGCTGTGGCCGATTTCAAGGCTTAGTCCGTCGGGTCCCATGGCGAGCGGATTGGTCGCATCTAAGATAATTTTTCCACTCAGATCCCCCATAGAGCGGATTGCCGCCTCGGCTGCAATCCACGGGGTGGTCAACACAATGAATTCCGCGAATGCTGCTGCTTGCGCCAACGTGCCGGCCTGCGCTTTTCCGGCCAGCCTTCGCAGCACAGCCTGCGTTTTGTCGGACGATGAGTTCCTGACACCGAAGAAAACCTCGTGGCCCGCTTTTTCCGCCCAGGCCGTTCCGAGCGTCCCGCCGACATTACCGGCGCCGATGATAGCCAGTCTCATGCCACAATCCTCCTAGTGGGCGGCGGCGCCCGGTTCCGAGCACTGGTCACCAACCTCAACGTGGCGACCACCATCTCAGTGCTTCCATTTTATCGAACATCCCATGGATGGAAGTTGCTGTTTGGGCCCAGAGCCCGTTTCGACGATCTGTTTCATAGCTTCAAATAGGTCGCGGCGAGTGTTCGGGACAGGGGTCATGCGCGAGGCGTCCAGCCGACCTCGGTATTGCAGCTCGTCGCGCGCGTTGAAACCGAAGAAATCGGGCGTGCACTGAGCGTCATAAGCGCGCGCTACTTCCTGGGTGGTATCAATCACGTAAGGAAAGGTGAATTCGTGACGCGCGGCATACGCCTTCATGTTGTCGAAGGAATCCTCGGGATAGGCGTCGGCGTCATTTGGCATTATGGCGATCGTACCGATCCCGATCCCGCGCAGCGCGTTGGCCTCGGTCACGATGCGACTGATGGACGCTTTCACATAGGGACAGTGATTACAGATAAAGACCACGAGCGTGCCATTTGGGCCGCGAACCTCCGCAAGCGAATATGTTCTGCCGTCGATGCCTCGGAGGGCGAAATCCCTTGCCTTCCACCCCAGCGCATGGGTTGTGTTCAATACCATCAGGTGTTCTCCACCTTTAGAGCCACCCCCCGCGTCATACTAACCAGGAGAATGAAATATGACCACGGGGCGTGTGGTGTCCGCATGATTATGACCCGTTTGAGCCACTCACATTGAATGTGACGCACATCACAGATCGTGATGCTGGATGAAAGTATTCTGCGTTACAGCCAACGAGAGCATCGCGGAAGGTATCAAAGCTGCCTCAGCCAGGGTTGGAGGTTGCGATGGACATTTTAGTGCCTGCTGGCGAATGGGTCATTCCTGGTCTGTTACTTCTCGTCGTCGCGTGGAATAAGTTTAATACCCCGCCGACAAATCGCTCAGGAACAACTTTCGCGTTGTTTTTCTTCGGAGTCATATTCTATTACGCATTGATATTGGCGCTTTGGCTACTGGTATCGATGAGTGACATCATCGGCCTCGGTACGTTTGTGTCGCCAGCGACTCACCAGAAAATTGTTCAGCACGCTCCTATTGTCGCAGCGCTCATCATAGTTACCGCGTCGCTATTTCCCCGAGTGGGCCAGATCGATACCGCCGCGCGAACTTTCTGCTTTAGCCTGGCGGCCATTCCGCGCGAGGCCGATCGGCTGTCAGTTGAGCTAGCACAAAGTGCCGACTTTGAGCCGCCGACGGAGCAGCTTCGCCACCAAGTCACTAAGTTTATTTCTGACAATATCAATCCTAAGGCCGTGAATTTTAGCAGGGATGGCACGCTATCCGCCCGCTTCACAAGGGCTGTCGCTTTGCACTGGCTTTTTATTCGGCCGAAGGACGAAGTTACCCCACTGGAATTTTCAACAAGCGCCCATGGCCGATCCGCCTATTCTGCAATCATGAACTTCCACGAGGCTGTGGCAAATCGTGCGGACGCCCGGTACGAAGAAATGATACGTGAAAGCTTCGCTTATTTCAATTCTGCTGACCCGACAGTGGAGCTTAAAGAAACTCTTAGCAAGACAATTACGGAATTATCGAACCTCGTTTGCAGCCTCATTGCGCGTTATGTCCTTTATTGCGACGTGACCCGGAGGGGCAGACGGCAGCGACTTTCCAGCATGGGTTTTGACGCAACGCACTTTATGCCGACCTTCGGACTTGACCAATGGGCCGCAACAATACTTACGGTAGTAATACTCAGTATCGGTATGATCCTGATGCCAGGACACCGGTATGTTGGAGCTTCTGAGATTCTGACAATCGCGATCACGTTCGGAGTATCGATCGGATTTGCCGTGATGGCCGCTGTCGTTGTTGCGCAAAGGTTCATAGAGCACCACGAAGGAGAAGAACCTGCATATCCGCCATTTGCCGAGTTGTTGCTCGCAGCCCTCATCGTCGTTGGACTGTCGATCGCCATAAGGGTCACAATTCTGCTTGTCCCCGCTTTGATCGAAGGTAATAGTGCTGCAGCCGCATTGCAGGACGTTTTGAAGCAGTTTCCAAGAAGGTTACCCGGACTCATTACGCCATTCATTTGTACGATTTCACTTGGACTTCTCTGCTCGTATGTGAACCTTTGGAAGGGAAGCTGGCTTCGCGTTGCGGCGGTTGGTGCGATCGGAAATGGGCTCGCATTTTTGGTGGCGGGTTTTCTTGTAGGAACGCTGCTTGACGACGGTCTGCTGAGGCAGCTCTTCGACCTGGCGCCAGATCGAGCAAAACTGCTTATTATTGCCAACACGGGAATAATCGGGGCCGTGATCGGCCTGATGGTGATCGCGGCGTTTAGAAAATCGGAGCGCGCGCGCAAAAATGACGCGGCACTTGCCGGTCTCGCAGCTTACACGTCGGCACCGGCGGAAAACATTGAAACTGTTGTCCTATCCGGATCCGGTGTCGCACCCCGAAATCTCGGCGCATATTCACGCGCGAACGTGGAGGAAATGGAGGGACGTTATGTATGTTTCCGTCCAGGCTTCACTGTGGCCGACGTCATTAGTGCTTACTTAATGGTCATTCGTTGGGACGAAGCCGAGTCTTGCCTCATCTTCGAAGAGCAAGGCCGTGCTGACGCTTCGCACACTCAAAAAGGGCACATCTATATCCCAGATGGCTCTCCGTTCATGAACCTTGTGACGATTGAAAAAGGCGCGATACGCCTGATAACGGTAGCCCGTCCGGGGAAACAAGAACCTGCTCGTGGTCTTATCACGACCTTATCGAACCCAAGTGGGATGCACTTCACACCAGCAAGTGCTCCAATCGTGCTAAGACGCATCCTAGGCGAGGTACCTCAACTTGGCTTTGTCCGGCCGGACTCGCTTGATTACGACGCCTATCTTCGGGACCTTGAGAAGGTGACGCCCGAGTTCGGTTTGATGAGAGTGGTTCCACGAGCAGCCGCGGAGCTCGATGCGGGGCCTTCTATATCGGCAGGGGAAAGTCGCCTATCCATCGTGAGGTGAAAGGGACGCTGACCTGCAGACGACTGTGCGATCATCGCGATGCGATGTGTAATTCCCGTATGCCATCGCCGCAGCGGACTTATCTGACCCGTGTCCTTCCAGCTTGTCGGAGGGGGTCAATCAAACGCCGATCCCGTTTTGTTGCTTTTATTTTTTCAGTTTCCAAAACTACGGCATGCCGGTTCGCAAACTGCGCGCCATTGTGATTGCTGTGCGTGGGCAAGCATGGGGAGGATTGCGGTGCGCATGAACGCAGGAACCAACGCCGCGACACTTTTGCGCTCGATGTTCATCTCCGAAGTGTCTGAAACCTTCATGCCGGCGCAGGACAAAGGTTGGGGCTACTCCAACGGCGTCGGCAGCGAGGAGAACTGCGGCGAAGCGCTCTCGCTGTTTCTGACCGTGCAGTTCCAACTTTCACAAGGGCTGGGCACGAACTGGCTGATGAACGGTACGCCGTCGACCTGGCTCAACACCTCGCTGCCGGCAAGCAACCCAGCCTCGACGGAATTCGACTCCACTGGCCAGTTCGGAGGACCGTCGACGGGAACGCACTACGGCTCGCGACGGGACTATGTCGGTAGCGTCAAGCCGTGGGCCAACAACGGTCCGGCGACCGGCTGCTGCATGGCGTTCCTCTATTATCTATTCCACCAGCTCCAGTTCACCTCGATCCCGCAGATCATTGCCGCTGCGTCGGGCGTCGTTTCCAGCAACAACATGATCGGCGGGCGCTGGCGGTGCCCAGAGCCCGCCAGCTAAATATAAAGATTGCGTGCAACCTTGGCGCGCGAATATACTTTGGCCGAAATCCAGCTGTCTCGGCTTGATCATATCTTTATTTTGTTGCCCGAGAATGACCATGGGCTTCCATGAGGCAATTGTAGTTGGGACTGGATTCGGCGGCTCGATTAGCGCCTGCCGTCTCAGCAAGAAATGGCCGGGCGGTGTGCTCGTCCTGGAGCGGGGCCAAAGATACGAACTTGGCTCCTTCCCCAGAACGCCGCACGGCATGGCGCATAATTTCTGGAATTCTTCGCTGGAGAAGCGCAGGCGGCCGAAGGCCATCGGTATGGTCGAGCAGCATGGGATCTTCGATATTCGAAACTACGGCAATATTGACGTCGTGCTTGGCGCCGGTCTGGGCGGAGGATCCCTGATCTATGCCAATGTATTTCTGGAGCCGCCCGACGACGTGTTCTCTGATCGCTGGCCTGTTACATGCAGGAAGCCGCAGTTGCGGCCCTACTATCAGATTTGCAAGGATGTTTTGGGCGCGCGTCCGGTTCCTCCGTGGTCGGGACCAAAAGATCGGAGACGCATTATTCGTACCGAGCTGTTTCAAAGCGTGGCCCGGCAGATGGGCCGACAATCGGATCTGCTCGATATCAACGTTTTCTTCGGCAATAACTTCGCGGCCCCGCTTCCGCCAGGCGTGCAGGACCGCAATCGATACGGCGCGCTTCAGACCTCGTGCACCTATTGCGGCGAATGCGATATTGGCTGCAACTATCAATCGAAGAATACGCTCGATCTGAATTACCTGTATCGCGCCGAGAACCAATACGGCGCGGCGATCCGCACCCATTGCCTTGTGGATCGCATCGTCCCGGTCAATGGCGAGGGCCTAGACGATCCAAGCACGAATGGTGAAAGCGGATATCGCGTCTATTTCCGCAATCTGGCGCGAGGTAATGAGGAGGAGAGCGAGCTCACCAGGCGGGTGATCGTATCGGCGGGCAGCCTCGGCTCGACCGAGCTCCTGCTGCGATGTCGCGACGTGTTTCGTACTCTGCCGCGAATCGGGCCGATGCTCGGTCGCAATTTTTCCGGCAATGGCGACTTCCTCGGTTTCGTTCTCGGCACGAAGCATGCTGCCGAGCCCAATTATGGCCCGGTCATCACCCAAGCGATCGACTTCAATTTGTTCAATGCGTTCGATCGCACGCACGCATTCCTGCTTGAAGACGCGAGCTACCCTGCGCTTGCCGCGTGGTTCGCGGAGGCCGCGAAACCCGGCTTTCTGCATCTCGGCAATATCTGGCGACTCCTGCGGCATTGGATCGCGCGCATGCAAGGGCGCACGACCGGCCCAATCGGCTTTGCATTTGCCGATCTGCTCAAGGGCGACAGCTCCTATCACACCAGCGTACTGCTCTTCATGGGCGTCGACCGCTCCAAGGGAACGATGACGCTCGGAAGCGACGGCTTCCTCGAACTCGACTGGCCGACGGCAGACAGCTACCCGCTCTACGAGGCCATGCTCCGGGTGGGCGCAGATTTTTGCACCCAGACCAAGGCGAGCAATTTTATCGCGCTGCCGACGTGGTGGTGGCCGTTCCGCAAGAATGTCAGCGTTCATGCGCTGGGCGGCTGTGTTCTGAGCGAGGACCCCGCAAAGGGCGTCACCAGCGCCGCGCCGGCCAGTTTCGGCCAGGTGCACGGTTATAAAAATCTTTATGTCGCGGACGGCGCGATCGTGCCCAATGCTGTCGGGGCAAATCCGACCGCGACCATCTCCGCACTGTCGGAGATGATTGCCCATTCGATGACCCAGATGATGCCGACGGCCGACTTGTAGCGGCCCTGTAGCGCCCGCGTGCGGGCGATCCTTTGGTCGGATCGAGGAGAGGAAAGGTGACGAAACGATCGCTCGTCATGGCCGGCGGTGGCCTGAAGGTAGCATACCAGGCTGGCGTTCTGCAGGTGTGGCTCGATGAGGCCGGCCTTACATTCGACCATGCGGACGGCGCCTCCGGCGGCGTGTTCAACCTCGTCCAATATTGCCAGGGCGCCACCGGCACAGAGATCGCGGATAGCTGGCGCGACTTTCCGGTGCTTGGCTCGATCTCGCTCAACTGGCGCCAATATCTCAAGCTGTTCGCTTCAGAGTCGTTGATGACCTACGACGGGTTCCGCGAGCGGGTTCTGCGCGGACGGTGGAAGCTCGACTGGCAGAAGATCCGGTCAAGCCGGAAGCTTGGCACCTTCAACGCCTATAACTTCAGTAAAAACCAGCTTGTGACGCGAACGCAGGATCAGATTGATGAGGATTATCTCGTCGCCTGCGTCTCGCTGCCGATGTGGTTTCCCCCCATCACCATCGCCGGCGACCGTTTCATCGATGCGGTCTATCTAACGGACGCCAACCTGATGGAGGCGATCGCGCGGGGCGCCGACGAGCTCTGGATCATCTGGACCGTCAGCCGGAAGGCGGTCTGGAAGGGCGGATTCATCAACGAATATTTCCAGATCATCGAAACCAGCGCGAACGGGCGGCTGAAACTGGATCTTGAACGGATCGAGGCCAACAATGCCGAGATCGCAGCGGGGCGAGATGGCGAATTCGGGCGCCCGATCAAGGTCGAGATGCTGGCTGCGGAAGTGCCGCTCCATTATCTGATCAATTTCTCCAGCGCTGGTTTTACCGCTGCGGTGGAGCAGGGCATTGCCGACGCACGGGCCTGGTGCGCCGCGCATGGAATTCCACTGAAAGCACCTGCGCAGGGGAGGCTGCTGGCATTGACGTTCCAGGAGGTCATGCAGGGTCCATTCGCGCTCGGGGCGCAAGAGCCCGAACAGGGGGCGCAACAGGGAATCGCGGCGGCCACCACCATGGCCATGCATGCATCGATCCGGATCGACGATCTCGATCGTTTCCTGAACGAGCCTGCACATGCGGGCAGCCTCAGCGGAACGATCGATTTCGCTCCGTTTGGCGCTGGCATCCCCTCCACCGCGGGCATTTTCAACCTGCTCAAGAGCACGGGGCCGCATATGAAGGAGTTCATCTACCAGCTCGAATTCCAGCACGACGGGAAGGCCTATTATCTCGACGGACGCAAATACGTTCGCCAGCAAGGCGAACTTTGGAAGGACACGACGACACTCTACGTCACCCTGCATGAAGGGCGCGACGCGACCGGACCCGTCGCGGGCTCTGGCATCCTGACGCTCGGTGTCTCCGATTTCGTCGGGACGCTCGGCACCATACGCGTTCACAATGCGCGGACGCCCGCCGATTCGGCTGCAGCGCTCGAACGGTTCGGCAAATTCTTTCTCGGGGAGTTGTGGGACAGCTACGGTATTCACCTCCAGAAGCCAGACTAGGATTCGTGCAGTGGCGATGAAGCCGAGCGATCGCTCCGCAAGGTTGAGGGACGGTTCTTGGAAAGGGCAGGCAGCATGGTCGAACGGACAACCCGGCAGTCCTCTCGCAAGGATCTGACGGATCTGGCGGACCTCTCACGTGCGCCCATTTTGTCATTTCTGCAGAAGCAGGTGCAGCCGCGGGCGCCGCGCCCCAAGGCCGCGACGCTGGCGCCGGCTGCAACGCCTCCGGCAGGCACGTTCAGGTGGATTCTGGAATACTCACCAAGGCGGCTGTTGAAGTGGCTCTGGGAATATTTTTCGCATCGGCTCGGCCGGCGCCATTCATTCATGTCTTACGACGCATCGAGCCCGGACAATGGCATCTACAGCCTCGAAGGGGATGACGATATCCGCATCGCGCTCGCGGGCGACTGGGGCACGGGGACGGACGAGGCCGCAGCCGTCGCCGAGCTCATGACGGCCTTCATGCCGCATTACTCGATCCATCTGGGGGATGTGTATTTTGTCGGTGACGCGAGCGAGGTCGACGAGAATTTTCTCGGAATTAAGAACCCGGCCAACGAGTACGACCCCTGCCTTTGGCCAAAGGGCATCAAGGGCAGCTTTGCCCTGAACGGCAATCACGAAATGTATGCGCGCGGTATAGCCTATTTCGATCGCATGCTGCCTGCGCTGGGGCTGAACTCGAACGGCAAGCCGGCCCGTCAAAAGGCCAGCTACTTCTGTCTACAGAACGACTATTGGCGCATCGTCGCGCTGGACACGGGCTACAATTCGATCGGCTGGCCGCTGATCGAATATGTGCTTCAGCCGGACTGCGCATTGCGGCCGGAATTGATTCACTGGCTGCGCAACGTCGTGCAATTGCAAGACGATGATACGCGCGGCATCGTGGTTCTCAGCCATCACGAATATTATTCGGCCTACGATCACTGGTACCCCAAGCCGGCCAAGCAACTGGCTCAATTTATTTCCCGGCCGGTCCTGTGGTTCTGGGGGCATGAGCACCGCATGACAATCTACAATGAATTCGGGGTGCCCGGGGGAATCAAGGCATTCGGCAGGTGTATCGGTCATGGCGGCATGCCCGTCGACCTGCCTCCGAAAAAAGCCAAGCACAGCCAATGCCGCGTGGAATTCGTGGACCACCGCATCTACGAGAACGATGAAAGGCTGAAGGTTGGGTATAACGGTTTTGCGCGCATGCGGCTACAGGCTAACCAACTGTCGATCGAGTATGTCGACCGCTATGACGCCGTTATCTTCTCCGAAGCTTGGAAGACGGAAGACGGCTTTCTCACACGAGTTCGCTGAGGACGACAAGCGGCGGCCGCGTCATCGTCCACAACACCGGCGCATTTCAGCGCACGGTGGACAAGGCTGCGCGCCCGAAAGCGAACAATCTCAGTCCAAACGAGGCGCTGCGGAAGATCAAGCTGGGTCTTCACACCCGAGATTTGAACGAAAATGTTTGGTTGCGGCACAATGGATATGACGTATCCATGATGCTGCTGTCGTCGGCGGAATGCCTTGCAAAATAAACTCTTGGTTATCGGCACGTTGTTCGGAAACGCCGCCGTGATACTCAACAGGTTCACTTAAAACGGACGGCGAAATTCTGGCGGTGCCGATACGATCTCGCGTATAATGCGCGTATGGCCAAAGAAACCAAACCCAAGCCGGCGACCGGCAGCGCAACGCCCATCGTGCCGAATGATCCGCAGTCGATCTCTTTCGTCAAAGGGCTTGTGGCGCGGGGCGAAGCCGCAAGGGCGGATGCGAAGGGCAACCTTCCGAGCGGCGCGACGCACGAGATCGTTGGCGAAACAGAGAGCGGACTGCCAATCGTCGTGCGCCGGCGCTTCTCGGCTTATTAAGTTCCGCAGTTAAACCGCCTCGGCCGTCAACGGTCCGCCGCAGCAGAATCCGCAATCGAACAAGTTGCGTTTGAGGCGGATGCCGGTGCCCCTCGGGATCAACCGATGCGTCCTTAACCTGCGACCATGCGCAATGCGCGTCTCCGGCGTGCCAGCCCCATTGTAGTCAACGTGGCCACTACGGAAGAGATCATCGACGAAGCCCTGGGCGGCTGTCGCCGCGCTGGCGGGTTCGATCGGACTTGCGTCAGCGGCGGAGGCCAGGGCCAAAAACGGCCGCGCGTGCGACGCTGCCTGAACGAGCAGTGGCCGATCAAGCCCGTAGTGGCGCGATACCAGGGCTATTTCGGCCAACGGCTCGTCTTCTTTCGGCGCAACGGCAGCGGCCATCGAGCGGTGCAACGCGTCCACGCTGGTTGCTGTGTGAAGCGAGAGAATTGAGCGCTTCACGAAAACGCCCTTCAGGATCGCGGGATATTTCGCGTCGAACGATTGCGCGATCTGCACCATTCCAGCGGCGACCTGCGCAAACCAGTTCGGCACTACGGGTGCCTGCTGGACCGCCTGCACCAGGATTTTGGCGAGATCGGTTGCGGCCGCGAGCAATTCCTGAGCGGTCGGCGCAGTTGGCGTTTCCGCCGCAGCCGCAAGCATGCTGCCCAACGACTCGAAGAAGGCCCCGGTGAACACCCGAGAGAAAGAATGCGGTTCCGAAGACAATTCCCGCGCCGGTGCCATCGGCGGAAGCTCGATCGGATCCTTGTAGGTGAAGGAGTTGACCGCGTTGCGCAGGCAGTCGGGATCAACCGCATCGGGCTGCTGGGCGCGGATGGCGGCTCCGAGTTGCTCCGCCAGGCGCGACAGCCGCGAGTTGCGATAGAGGTGTCCGCCAGTATCGGACAGCACCGCGGTGCGTAACGAAGGCAGTTGGAGCGCCGAGAGAATCGCGCTCATGTCCCCGAAACTCTCGTGAAAAGCCGCGACCTCGTGCGAAGCCGCGTCCCAGAGTTGTGGCTTGAAAGAGTCGAGAATGGCGTGGCCCATTTCGTGACATGCAACATCGGGGCTCTCGGCCGAAAATACTGTGCCCTGCGGCGATGGCCCGTGAAAAAAGTTGAGCGCCCTGCGGTCGTAGAAGGCGTTGAGGTCCATTCCCTCGTCGAGCAACACCTTCAACGCCGGTCCCACCTCCCATTTGCTGAGAGGAACAAGCCCGGCCCAGAAATTGGCGCCTCTACGCAGTGCCTCGGCCGTGGTCCAATAGCGAAAATCAGAGGTCCCCGGTTGATAAGCGGCCGGCTTTGGGACCGGTCGTGGAAATGTGTAAGCGAGCGGGCGGTGCGCCAGATCCGGCACCGGTCGATCCACTAGCACGCCGCTCCCTGGATCATCTTCCCAGGCCCTGATGGTGACGTCCGGCGTTGTTTTCGATTCGCCTTTGGTTGCTGACTTGCGAGTCCTCTTTGCTCTCGGTTTTCGCATTGGTAATTATTTCCCTAATCTGGATGTTTATTGAAGAGGGACGTGACCGCCACTTGATAATAGCGCGAGACCTGCCTCACAGTACGAAATTTTTTTGATCACCCGAATGTCCGTCGTCAGATAATTTGATACTGATCAAGCGTTTTGCGAACGGATCCTCTGGCTTATCAGGGTTAGAGTTTAAGCGGGCCTGCAGTCGATGCTGCAAGCGGAGGGAAATCGCCGCGCCGACATTCTTCTCGGCTAATTGATGGAGCGCGTGCCGGATCGAGATTTTGCCACTCTGCTTCGCACGCTCAAAAACCTGTTTCAACTCTGGCTGACGAGCGGACAGGTCGCGCAGCGTTCGTTCGTGCATACACGAGACGGCTGCCATTTCCCTGATTGTGCGGCCAATACTGTCCAGCTCTCGATCAGTTTGTGCTTGGGCAGGGGACGAGCGCCGTACTGAACGATCTCATCAAGATCGATGACGAATCCGGACGATGCCCTGACGCGCGCATTGCGCTAGGCATTCGACTTAAATAGCGCCGAGATAACGTCTAAGATATTGAAGTCGTGGATGAATCTCGATGCATCCGATTGGGGCATTTCAGATATTGCCGGCCTAGAACATTGCACAAATTTGGCAGGCCTCACGAAATTGTGTGACCTGGGTCACACCGCGAGGTCCGCCGGCAAACTATACTAATGTCCAAGACAGCAGCCGTTCGCCGTTCTGGATTGGAGGAGAGCCATGGCCGTCCTTTTAAATCTCACGCTCAGAGTTGCCGCTGTTTTAATCTTTGCCGTCGCTTTGCCAAGTATGCAGGCTTCCGCTTGCCCTGCGCACTATTTCCAATGCGGGTCCGCCTGTTGCCCGGCCGATAGGATCGGGCTGCGGGACAACGCAACTCGGGAGCAAACCATGCGCAAGCTGGCCGTTCTCGCCGTTTCAGTGTTCCTCGTGACCTCGGTCGCTTCCGCGGCACTTTACTATTCCTCTCGCGACACCGGAGATCACCAACTCAGCGATGCTTTGCGATCACTCGGCTATCTGCCGATCAACCCGCCGTCGAACCTGATGAATCTCGGATCCCTGTACTACGTCGACCCACAGGTGAAATTTTTTAAGACGATTTGTACGGCCGACGAACAGGACCTGCACGATGCGATCATCAAATCGCCCAGCACCAGAATGCTGGCGGACGAACTCGATTCCGGCGATTTTTCGCTGGGCCTTAAGCTAGGTGCCGGGACGGTCGGTTCGGGCGGAGGGAACGTCGCCGACAGCTTCGTCAGAAGAGTGCACTTCTCGCTGACGGATGTTCAACTGTACGAGATTCCGCTTGGCGCCAATCAAAGGATCTACACCAAGCTGATGAGCCGCGGCGAATGCAATGATGCAGTGATGGCGAACATCTATGCTGGCGGTTTTGTCTGTCAGGGGCAACAGATCATGGAAGCGACCGTCGAGTACGATCTCAGGATGGACGGCCGGACGAGTGGGTCCTCAACAGCCGAGGCAGGCGAAATCGCAGATGCTATCAAGGTTACCGCGCACCCGAACTCGGACGTTCAACTCACCGAGCGAGCAGGCCGTTTGGTGACCGGGTCGGCGCTGAAGTACGGAATTGCGATGAATCCCACCTGCATGGCGCCGCCGCACGCGCGGTTCGAGCGAATTCTGCCGAAGACGGGGTTCGACCGCTTCATGAACTTTGTGAAGTTCAGGCTGCTCGAGCCGATCCTCCCGGGGACGTAGGGTTCGCGAGCGCGTAACCCCGCCTCTTCCTTATGGGGGCTGGACCTCCTGGCGGCGATCTCAGGCTCCGATGGCCATCGAGCCCATGGATCTGGGGGAGTCGTCCGCCCCGGTTGCGGCCGATGCCGTCGCGCTGGCGATGTCCGGCGGCGGAAGAGGACCCCCACCACGACTGGGCACGCCATTCGCTTCGCATCTTCGATACGGTTGACAATCAGGTCCGCAGCCTTCGCAAGCGGACCGTAGCGAACCCTGACCCCCATTCCTTATCGACCGCCCCAACCTTCGCGTTGCGCCGCACGGGGATTCGTGGCCGGGGACTTACCTATGCATAATGTGTATTAGCCGGAACTCGACCTGACAGCGGACGCCAAGGGTCTCGGCTAATTACAATCGGATTTGAGAGTTCTTAATTTGCCAGTGCGGGTTCTCATGGCTGAGAGCCATCTCCGCGCGCTTTGGAGCGACTGCTGTCTTGTGTTTATTTGTTCTCTGGGCCAACAACCAATGGCCGACAGACAATGTGACCAGCTGCCCGGGAGTCCGAGGGTTCTCCAGCGCATTGTTCTATGCTAGCCTAAATATAGTAACTCACGCTGGACAATTGTCATGAACTCGCTCTGGCGGTTCTTGCGTGACAAGCGCAATCAGCAGGTTCTGGGGTGGGTCGGGGGCGGACTGGTCGCCGCTGTGACCGGACTTTGGGGTGCGTTTGTGTATTTTTTTCCTTCCCCGGAATCTCCCGCGACGAAATCTCCCACAGTCCAGGCAAACTGTGGTGCCGTCGCGATAGGCGGCAACGTGACCGGTGCGACCATCGCGACCGGCCCCACGACCGATTCGGATTGCGCGTCAAAACCGAAATAGGATGCGGCCATGAAACGGTATCCGTGTTTCATTGCCGCATTGAGCATGTGCTTTTTCGCGTCGATGGGTGCTGCCTGTGCTGAGGTCAAGGCGGATACTGGTGGCATCGCTATTGGAGGAAACGTCACTGGCTCCACGCTTAACATTGGCATCCCACAACAGAAGGTGGATGAACTTGTTCGCGATGCGAAACGCCCGCTGGAAGAACTGACCGCTCAGCAGCGAGATAACATCCTCCTTCTCAAGGAAAAGTTGGACATTAACGAACGCCAGGTGCGTGCCGCGCTTGCCACTCTCGGCGAGAATGACGTTCCGCAAGACCAATTGGCTGCGAAGCTTGTCGAAATCGCAGAACGCTTCAAGGATCTTCTGGCGACGACATCGGTTCGACCGGGCGACAATCCCAAAATTGCCGCGCTGAAAGCTGAGGCGCAGAAAGCAATCGAACTGGGCGAACTGGCCAAAGCGGATGCTTTGCTAGCGGATGTAGAGTTGGAGCAGAGACGCAATCTCGACCGCATCGTGGTCGATCAGGCTGAAACAACTTCGAGCCGCGGTGACCTCGCACTCACCCGCTTGCGGTATGGCGAAGCCGCGCAGCATTTTGCCAATGCGGCCGCGCTGTTTCCCCCGGAGAGCTCTCACGAGGACATGCGGATCAGCTACCTACAAAAGGAGGCGAGCGCCCTCTATCAACAGGGAGATGAGCGTGGCGATAACCGTGCTTTGCTCTTGGCGATCGAGCGATACAACCGTCTGGTCCAATTGAGTCCCCGTGACCGAGTGCCGCTGCGTTGGGCCTCGAGTCAAAACGATCTGGGCAACGTGCTTTTGGCGCTTGGACAGCGGGAAAGCGGGTCGGCGCGCTTGAAAGAGGCGACCACCGCATATCTCGAGGCGCTGAAGGAGTGGACTCAAGAGCGCGCGCCGCTCGATTGGGCGACGACCCAAAACAATTTGGGCGTGGCATTTTGGATCCTCGGCGAGCGCGAGAGCGGAACCGATCAGTTGCAAAGGGCCGTCACAGCGTTTCGGAATGTCCTAAGGGAATGGACGCGCGATCGCATGCCGAACGATTGGGCCATCACCCAGAACAATCTCGGTAACGCCCTGATGCGCCTCGGCGAGCGCGAAAGCGGAACGGGCCAGCTAGAAGAGGCGATCGCTGCTTTTCGTGAAGCGCTAAAGGAAAATTCTCGTGAGCTCCTGCCACTCGACTGGGCGATGATCCAAAACAACCTATGCAATACACTCCGCACCCTCGGCGAGCGAGAGGGCGGAACCATCCGGCTGGAAGAGGCCGTCGCCGCCTGTCGCGAAGCCCTGAAGGAATGGACGCGTGAACGAGTCCCACTGGAGTGGGCTATGGTCCAGACCAACTTGGGGAATGCACTCACGCGTCTTGGCGAGCGGGAAGGCGGAACGGCGAAACTGGAGGAGGCCACTGCTGCCTTTCGTGAAGCGCTGGAAGAGAGGACGCGCGAGCGTGTCCCACTCGATTGGGCCAAGACCCAGAATAACTTGGGTGCTGCCCTGCAGATCCTTGGCGCCCGCGAGGTCAGGACGGCGCGGCTCGAAGAGTCACTGTCCGCCTATCGCAATGCTGCGCAGGAAGGAACACGTGAGCTCGTGCCATTAGAGTGGGCCAGGACTCAGAACAACATAGGCGCGGTGCTTGAAATTTTGGGTGAGAGGCAAGGCGGAACAGCGCGCCTTGAAGAGGCGGTTATCGCCTTTCGTGAGGCGTTGAAGGAGAACACTCGTGAGCGCGTCCCGCTCGATTGGGCCAAGACAGAGATCAACCTAGGCAATGCGCTTCGAACGCTTGGAGAGCGTGAGGCAGGAACGGCCCGGCTGGAAGAGGCGGTCGGCATTTATCGCGCGGCACTGACTGAGAACACTCGCGATCGCGTGCCACTCGACTGGGCGAAGACCCAGATCGGCCTAGGCAACACCTTACGAGCTTTGGGTGAACATGACGGCCGGACGGCGTGGCTAGAAGATGCCATCGCCGCCATTCGCGAAGCGCTGAAGGAAAACAGCCGCAATCGCGCGCCGCTCGATTGGGCCAGAACTCAGACTAGTCTCGGCAATGCGCTTCAGGCCGCTGGGGCGCGTGAGAGCGGAACATCTCGGTTGGGAGAGGCGATCGCTGCCTACCGGAGCGCGCTGACTGAACAATCCCGCGATCGCACGCCGTTGGATTGGGGTTCTACCGAAACCAGTTTGGGCGCTGCGCTTGTGATCCTTGGGGAACGCGGGAAAGGATCGGCGGGGCTGGAGGAAGCCGTTGCTGCCCTTCATGAGGCGCTGAAGGAAAGGACGCGCAAGGACACGCCGTTTCTTTGGGCGCAGACCCAGGAAAAACTCGCTCTAGCCTATTTTACCCTTTTCCGCAAAAGCAGCGAGTCAATTCATCGCGACGACGCACTCAATGCCATCGACGGGGCTCTCGAAGAATATGGCAAGGCTAAAGCCGTTTTTTATATTTCTAGAGCCCGGCACCTTCGCGAAAAAATTCTCGCAGCCGTGAACTAGTTCACAGCCACCGGATCAAAGGGGATGCTAATTCTTAGTAATGCCAACCTCGTCTTGCAACATACGAAGGAGGCGAATTATGTCCCATTTGCAGAAGTCAATCGCAAGCGGCGTCGCCGTCGCTATCTTTATCTTGGCCATGTCCGCGTCGGTCTCTGCTAAAGGAGGCGGAGGCTCATCTAACTCAAACAAACCGGGTCACCCTCCGCCCCCCGTTTTTCTGGAAGGTTCTTCAGCCGGGCGTGCAGTCGGAAGTGGTTGCTCTATCTCCCGCAAACCAGTGGTTAATGCCTCCGGCACCGTTACGGGCTATCGTCGCGTCCAGGTTTGCAACTAAGAGCGCACGGCGATCCGATTGCCGCCAAACCGCTCGCGCTACAGCGATGCTGCGGCAACCCGAAACAAATGCGGGCTGACCTCGATGCCGAGCGCGACGTGGATCCTCCGGAAGGGCGGTTTGATAATGTGAGAAAAATCCCCTCCAATGGATTGTCATATTTTCAAGACATCGGCATAGACCAGGCGCCGTTGATGGCCCTTGCCGTCGAAATCGGTCGGAAAGGTCTCGAACTCCTCGATCAAGAGCCGGAAGGGGCGGATGCCACGCGGCTCAGGCAGTGTGATGTCGGCTGTCCAGAGTGTGTTGAGACCGGCGGAATTGTCACGCGTGAGCGCCCTCACGAAAACCGGAACCCATGCGAGATCGCCGTCACCGGCGAGTGGCTGCGTCTGCAGGGTGGCCGTCATCAACGCCTGGCCGGGACCGTTGTAGGTCAGGCCGTCGATGGCGAGATGCAGGTTTGTGCTCTCAATGGGGTCAACCGTGATGCTGGCGGACCTGCCGGGCATAAGTTGGATGAAGTCGGCCAGAATGACTCGCGAGAGATGGGCATCGTCCACGGATTCCGGCTGGTACCGAGCGAG
>Ga0207766_1000015_pt1 | contig 29077 bp, 29 predicted proteins | sample LuqExpMetageno68_FD_187825 | JGI IMG/M metagenome (GOLD analysis project Ga0207766, IMG submission 187825) | Tropical forest soil microbial communities from Luquillo Experimental Forest, Puerto Rico - Sample 68 (SPAdes) | ecosystem: Environmental > Terrestrial > Soil > Tropical forest ...
CCGGACACGGGTCGTTGTCCTCACCGGCGCGGGCGATCGCTTCTTCTGCATCGGCGGCCGCAAGGAAGGCCTGGAGAAGACGAAACTCTACGCGGGCGTGTTGCCGACGCTGGACATGTACGAAGCCATTGACCGTCTGCAGAAGCCAGTGATCGCATCCGTGAACGGATACGCAGTTGGCGGCGGAAATGTGCTGCAGATGGTGTGCGATTTGACGATCGCAAAGAAAAGCGCGGTGTTTCGCCAGGTCGGGCCGATGATGGGTTCGTTCGATGCGGGCTACGGAACCTGGTACCTTGAGGATTTGGTCGGCAAAAAGAAAGCCAAGGAGATCTGGTACTGCAACCCGAAGTTCTCCGCCGACGAAGCCCTGGCTCTCGGCCTCATCAACAGGGTCGTACCGGATCAAACACTCGCAGATGAGACCCGCAAATTCGCGATCGAAGTGGCCGAGCGCGGCAGCTTTGCGCTTGCGTCGGTGAAAGCCGCCTTCAATGCGCGGCATGGCGGCGTTAGCGGTCTCGCTCGCATGGCGCACGATCTCCTGTTGCGCGGCTATCTGGATAGCGAGGAAAGCAAGGAACTCGCCCAGGCCTTCAATGCGCGCCGCCTCCCCGATCCCACGACGTTCGGGCATTAGGGACATACGCCGTCCAAGGTCGTTGCAACGTTCAAGGAGCGATGAAGCCGATGCTCCCTCTCGCCGGCATTCGCGTTCTCGATTTTTCCACCTTGCTGCCGGGTCCGTTGGCGACCCTGCTGCTCGCAGAGGCAGGCGCCGAGGTGCTCAAGATCGAGCGGCCCGGCGGCGAAGAGATGCGTCACTACACCCCGCACTGGGGCGGTGACAGCGTCAATTTCGCCATGCTCAACCGCGGCAAGAAGAGTCTGGCGATCGACCTCAAGGAGACGGCGAACCGCGACAGGATCCTGGAGCTTGTCGCGACCAGCGATGTCGTCGTCGAGCAGTACCGGCCGGGCGTCATGCAGCGCCTCGGCCTCGGCTACGAAGTGATGCGGGAGATCAACCCTAAGATCATCTACTGCAGCATCACCGGTTACGGGCAAACCGGCCCGCTCAGCGACTGCGCCGGTCACGATCTGAATTATCTCTCCAACACCGGTCTGCTTGCGCTCTCGTGCGGGACGCAGGGCCATCGCGTCGTGCCGCCGGCCCTTATCGGCGACATCGCCGGCGGCGCCTACCCGGCCGTTATGAACATCATGCTCGCACTTCGCCAGCGCGACCTCACCGGCCAGGGCGCACTGCTCGACGTCAGCATGACCGACAATTTGTTCGTCTTCATGTATTGGGCGATCGGCAACGGCCTCGTGGCGGAGAAATGGCCGGCGAACGGCGCCGAGCTCGTGACCGGCGGCTCGCCTCGCTATCAGCTCTACGACACACGGGACGGAGCCGTCGTCGCGGCCGCGCCGCTTGAACAGAAATTCTGGCTAGCCTTTACAAAAGCGATCGGGCTCGAGTCTGAGTTCGTCGACGACACGCGCGACCGCGTCGGCACGCTCGCGCGCGTCCGGGCGATCATCGCCGGCCGCACGGCGGCGGAATGGCTGACAATTCTCGAAGCCGTCGATTGTTGCTGTTCGATCGTGAAGGATATCCGCGCCGCTCTCCGCGATCCGCATTTTTCGGCACGCGGGGTCTTCGCGCATACGCTCACAAACGCTCAGGGCGACACCATCGCAGCACTACCGGTTCCTATTCTTCCGACCTTCCGGAACCCACCCGAGACGCCGAAATCTGCACCGCCGCTCAAGCAAAGCGGCGCTGACGGCAAGAAGCAGTAATTGAAGAATGACGCGGGAGCCGTTCAGGTCGCGCAGCCCGGTTAGCTTCTGATCTTGACTTCGGTTAAGGCGCGCTCTGACCGGGAGCGAGCAAGCTGGCGTCGGAAGCGCGGAGGCGCGATTGCGAGCGCCGCCCTCTGGGATCAATGAAGCCATTCGCATACCGGTCGCCGGCCACACTCGGCCAAGCCTTGAGCCTGCTCGCCGAACATCGAGCAGAGGCCCGAGTCCTTGCCGGCGGCACCGATCTGCTGGTGGAACTGAGGGAGACACCCAAGCCACCGGAGTTCGTTCTCGATATCTCGCGTCTCGCCGGCCTTAAGCACATCGTTGTTGACAACTACGGGCTGCGGATGGGAGCGCTAGCGACGCATTCTCAGATCATGCGTGCTGCGCCGGTCCGCGAGCTGTTTCCGGCCTTATGCGAAGCCGCGCACAGTATCGGCGCCGCGCAGACGCGCAATCTGGGCACGCTCGGCGGCAATCTCGCCAGTTGCGTGCCGTCGATGGATAGTGGGCCAACGTTGCTCGCGCTCGATGCGGAAGTGGTCGTTGCCAGTGTGCGCGGACGCCGCCGGCAGCCGTTGGGCGAATTCTTCGTCGGTCCGCGCCAGACAAGTCTCGAGCCGGATGAAGTGCTGCTCGAGGTCGTCGTTCCGCTCGCAAGTTTCGGCAAAGCGGCGTGCTTTCAGAAGTTCGGATTGCGCAAGGGTCAGGCGTTGGCGCTTGTGAACGCGGCCGCTGCGCTGACAGTGGAGCAGGGCCGCTTCGTCGGCCCTCGCATTGCGCTCGGCGCCATCGCGCCAACCGTCATGCGTGCGACAAAGGCCGAGCAGTTTCTTGCAGGCCAGCCCGTTTCGGCTGAGGTGATTGTTAAGGCAGCAGACATCGCGGCGAGCGAGACGAAGCCGATCAGCGACTTCCGCGCGAGCGCCGAGTACCGCCGCGAACTTGCCGCGGTGCTGACGCGACGAGCCTTGCAGGCGGCCTGCGCAAGTGCCGGCGCTCCAGTGTTGGAGAACGCGGCATGATCGAGATCAGCCTGACCATTAACGGCGTCTTGCGCAGCGCCTCCGTCGCGCCGGAGACGACCTTACTCTCACTGCTGCGCGAGCGCCTCTCGCTCACCGGCGCCAAACACGGCTGCGGCGTCGGCGACTGCGGCGCGTGCACCGTGCTGCTCGACGGCAAGGCCGTGAACGCCTGCCTCGTCCTGGCGGCTCAGGCGAGCGGCCGGCACGTGCTCACCATCGAAGGCCTCGGTACGCGCGAGCAGTTGCACGCGCTGCAAAGGGCGTTTGAGCAGAGCGGCGCGCTGCAATGCGGCTTCTGCGGTCCCGGCGTGATCCTGTCGGCGAAAGCGCTGCTCGACGACAACCCGGACCCTAGCGCGCAAGACATTCGCGATGCGCTCGCCGGAAATCTCTGCCGCTGCACCGGCTATTCAAAAATGATCGCGGCGGTACAGGACGCGGCCAAACTCGTGCGGCTGGAAGGGTCTCAAAGCCGGGATGAGGCCACCGCATGAGCGAGGTGAAGCTTAAAGAGCACGACGCGATTTTGGCGGAGGAGCTCAGGCGAGCCGACGCATATGCGCCGCTTCCTTCCGTTGCTCCCGCGCGCGAGCCGCTTGTGCCGCAGCCGGGCCAGCAGACGCGTGCGGTCGGACAGCGCGTGGTGCGGCCCGACAACAGACAGCATGTGCTCGGCGCCGCGCAGTATATCGACGATTTGTCGTTCCCCGGCATGCTGCACGCGCGCATCAAGCGGGCTGGCATCGCCTCCGCGCGCATCTTGCGTATCGATACCAGCCTCGCCGAGGCCATGCCGGGAGTGAAGGCCGTGCTGATTGGCAAGGAGATTCCGGTCAACTCGTTCGGGCCCTCGCTGCAGGATCAGCCGATCCTGGCGGACGAACGGGTACGGCATGCCGGCGATGGCGTGGCGGCGGTTGCCGCCGAGACGCCGCAGATCGCTGCGGAAGCGATCGAGCGGATCGTAGTCGAATACGAGCCTCTTCCGGCCGTCTTCGATCCGGTCGATGCGATGCGCGACGATGCGCCGAAGCTGCACGGCGGCGACAGCAATGTTTACGTGCGCAAGACGATCCGCCGCGGCGACGTCGAAGCCGGCTTCAGGCAGGCCGATCGTATTTTCGAGGCGACGTTCCGTACGCAGATGATCGAGCATGTACCGCTCGAGCCGCATGCGGCGGTCGCCGATTGGGATGCGAACGGGCGGCTGACTGTCTGGGCCACTATCGGCCGCATCACGCTGGCGCGTGCCGATCTCGCCCGCACGCTGAAGCTGCCGATGAGCCGCATTCGCCTCGTCGGCGTGGTCGGCGGCAATTTCGGCGGCAAGAACGAGATCAGCCAAGAGCCAGTGCTCGCATTGCTGGCGCAGAAATCGGGTCGGCCGGTGAAAGGCGTGTTTTCGCGCGAAGAGGAGTTCACCGCGACGACGACGCGGCATCCGTTCGTGATGGACTACAAGACAGGCGTGACGCGCGACGGCCACATCCTGGCGCGCAGCGTGCGGTTGGTGCTCGACGGCGGCGCCTACTGCTCCTGGAGCGAAACGACGCTCGGCAAGGCGTGCATTCTTGCTACTGGCCCCTATGCCATCGACAACCTGCACGTCGAAGCGTTGGTCGTTTATACAAACAAGACGATGGCCGGCGCGATGCGCGGCTTCGGCGCGCCGCAGGTCTGCTTCGGCTATGAATCGCAGATGGACGAGATCGCGCACGCGCTCGGGCTCGACCCGGTGCAAATTCGTCTGCGCAACATGTTCGTCGAGGGTTCGCCAAGCCCGACCGGGCAGGTTCTGCACAGCGTTGTCGCGAAAGAGTCGCTTTTGCAGGCGGCAGCACGCTTTGGCTGGGAGGCATGAGCGATGAAGCGGCGGGGACGCGGCATCGGCTGCATGTGGTATCCGATCGGCTTCACGGTAGCGGCCAATCCAAGCGCGGCCGTCGTGAAGGTCAACGAAGACGGCACAGCGACGGTCCTCACCGGCACCGTCGAGACCGGGCAGGGCTCGCTCACGGTGCTCGGCCAGATCGCCGCTGAGACGCTCGGTCTCGCCGCGGACGATGTGCAGGTCGTGTCGGGTACCACCGACATGCCGATGGACACTGGCGCGATCGCGAGCCGTACGACCTATGTAAGCGGCAACGCCGTGCGGCTTGCGGCCGAGAATGCGCGCGTCGTGCTGTTCGAAGCCGCCGCGCAAATGCTCAACGTCATGCCGAGTCAATTGGAGGCCAAGGACCGCCGCATCCAGGTGAAGAGCTTTCCGCAGCACGGAGCGGCGATCGGCGACGTCGCGCAACGCTCGCAGGTCGGCTTGGGCATGCCGCCGATCGGAAGCGGTACCTGGAATCCGCCGACGGTGGCGATGGACCCTGAGTCCGGCCAGGGCAAGCCGTTCAGCACCTACGTCTACGCCACGCAGATCGCGGAGGTAGAGGTCGACGACGAGACCGGCGAGGTCGAAATTCTGCGCATCTGTGCCGCGCACGATTGCGGCACGCCAGTGAATCCAATGCTGGTCGAGGGCCAGGTCGAAGGCGGAGTCGCTATGGGCATCGGCTTCGCGCTGCAGGAGGAAATCCTGTTCGACCGGGAAGGCCGCCAGATCAATCCGAATTTGACCAACTACATCATGCCGACCGCGCTCGACGTCCCCGAGATCATGGTCGACATCGTCGACAGCTACGATCCGACCGGGCCGTTCGGAGCGAAAGGTGTGGGTGAGCCGAGCCTGGTGCCCACCGCGGCGGCGATCTGCAACGCCATTTTCGACGCCGTCGGCGCGCGGATTAAATCGCTGCCGGCGACGCCAGAGCGAGTGCTGGCGGCCATCAAGGCTGCTCAAGGGTCCGAAACACATTCCGTGCGACGCTTGACGGAAGTCATGGACGCATAGCGGGGGTGCACCTCCCATTCGCTCAATGGGCTTTTCTGCGTTCGCGCTGGTTTTTGCGCGTGCGCGCAATAAATCAGCAGGCGAGGAGGAACGCTATGATTAATCGCAGAGGACTGCTTGGCGGCATGCTGTTGTCGAGCGTGTTTTTGCCCGCGGTTGTCCGTGCGGACGAGCCCAAATCGATCAAAGTCGGAATTCTTCTGCCGCTGACCGGCACCTTCGGCGCGGTTGCCGAGACGCAAAAGCAGGGCGCGCTCCTGGCTATCGACGTGGTCAACAAACTCGGCGGATTGAACATGCCGTGGGGCAAAGTCACTGTCGAAGGCATGGTCGACGACGACGAAGCCAAGCTCGACGTCGGCGTGCGTCGCTTCCGCTACATGGTGGATAGTGGCGTGCGCGGGGTCGGCGGACAGACGTGGGCGCCGCTCGCCTACGCGCTCAATGCCATGGTCTCCAAGCAGCCGCTGCCCTACTTCCCGGTCTGCGTGATGGCGAAGGAGGGATTCCAGAAAGGCAAAATCGCCGACTCGACCTTCGCCGCCGCCTACAGCCCGTGGACCGTCGGCTATATGGCCGGCCACTCCGCCGTAAAGACCTTGGGCAAGAAGCGCGTGTATTTCCTTGCGCGCACCGACAGCTGGGGCTGGGACATGCGCGACGGTGCAACCCAGGCTGCCAAGGAGAATGGCGGCGAGATGGTCGGTTACGACGAGGTCTCGCTCGGGACCAGCGACTTCACCACGGTGCTGCAGAAAGTTCGCGCAGCGAAGCCCGACGTGTTCATCGCCTCGCAGTTCGGCGGCGACGCGATCGCCTTGCTGAAGCAGGTGCACCAGATGGGTCTCAACAAGGAGATGACCATCTTCAACGCCTTCATCACGAACGTGGTGGCGAAAGGCATTCCGGCCGAGGCATTGGATGGCGTCTATGCCATGCACTATTTCTATTACGACCTCGCCAATTTCCCCGACAAGGCGGTGGCGAAGTCGGCGCAGGAGTTCACCGAACTTTATCAGGCCAAATACGGTGCGCCGCCGGATGCCTATGCGAGCATCGCTTACATCGCCTACATGGAGATGTTCCACGGCTTCGAAGCTGCGAAATCGTTCGACGCGGGCAAGGTCTCGGCTGCGCTGATGGCGAACGGCGGAAAATTCGACACCGTGAAGGGGCCCGCGCAATGGCGGCAGGATCATGCGGCCGTCTATACAAACGCCGCCTTCCTGGTGAAGGGCAAGGGGCAGGACCGCAAGAACGAATGGGACCTCTTCTCTGTCATGGGCGCTTTGGGCGGCGAACAGGTCATGCCGGATTTGAAATCGCTCGGGTACTAGAGCGCGATGATATCCGGATCACGATCTCCGGCGCGTGCCGCGCGCCGGAGCGCCGTTAAGGCATGCCATGACTAGCCGCGCCGAAATGATCCGCGCCGATTCCGTCACCAAACGGTTCGGTGGCCAGGTAGCGGTCGACCAGGTCAGCTATCTTTTGCAGGAGCACGAGATCGCCGGGATCATCGGCTCCAACGGCGCCGGTAAGACCACCTTCTTTAATTTGCTGACGGGCTATTATCGGCCGGACGAGGGCACGATCCGCTATCGCGGCGAGGACGTGACGGATTTGAGCGCCGAGCAGCGCGTCGCGCGCGGCATGATGCGGACGTTTCAGCTCGCCTCGACCTTCGACAACATGTCGGTGCTGGACAATCTCGTGCTGGCGTTTTTCCGCGCGCATCGCAAGTCCGGCCTGGTGCAGCTTCTAACCAGTTCGCGCAAGAGCTGCTATCGCGAGCCGGCCGTCCTGCAGGCGCTCGACACGTTCGAGCTCCTGCCCTTGCGCGACCGTCAGGTGAAGCATCTCAGCCTCGGCGAAAAACGCCGACTGGAGATCGCGATGGCGATCCTCGCCGCGCCGCAGGTGCTGCTGCTGGACGAGCCGCTCGCCGGACTGGCGGTGTCCGAGATTCGCGGCGTACTCGACGTGCTACGCCGCCACGTCGGGCGGCAGACGATCCTGATCGTCGAGCACAAGCTGTCGCACGTACAGGATTTCGTCGAGCGCTTCACCGTCATGCACGAAGGCCGCGTTATCGCCGACGGGAATTACGATGACGTCATCAGTCATCCTGACGTGCGGCGCAGTTACTGGCAGATCCAAACGCCGGCCGAAACCGGAGCCGTCGCATGAGCTCCGCGGACATCCTCACGGTCGACGCGCTCAATGTGTCTTACGGCGACTCCAAGGCGCTGTTCGACGTGAGTTTGCGCGTCGCTCCGCGCGAGGTGGTCGGGTGTGTCGGCCGCAATGGCGCGGGCAAATCGACGCTGCTGAAGTGCATCGGCGGGTTTCTCAAGCCCGCGTCGGGCGCGATCGTCTCGGGCTCGACCGATCTCGTTGGCCTTGCTGGTTTCGTGATCGCGCGGCTCGGCGTCAAATACGTGCCGCAGGACAAGAAGGTGTTCTCGGACCTGACGGTGCGCGAAAACCTGGAGCTCGGCAGCTACGCCAGCCAGGATTACGACTGGACGCGCGTCACCGACTACTTCCCGAAGCTGAAGATCCTGATGGACCGCAAGGCCGGCTATCTCAGTGGGGGAGAGCGGCAGATGCTGATGATCGGCCGGGCCATTCTCGGCGCACCCAAACTGCTGCTGATCGACGAGCCGACGGAAGGATTGGCGCCGAGCATCGTCGCGCATCTCAAGGACGTATTTCGCGATCTCAGCCGCGCGACCGCGCTGGTGATCGTGGAGCAGAACCTGCCGCTCGTCTGCGCGATCGCCGACCGCGTCTATGCGCTCAACGAAGGCCGTGTCACGGCCGAACTCACCGATCGCGACACGATCAATCCCGACTATTGCGAGCAGTACCTGTAGAGGAGAGGACGTTTGAGCAAACTGGGCTGGTGGTCGGGCTTGCTGCTCGCGTTTGGGGCGCTCGCGCTGCTGCGGCTTGTCCTGCCGTTGCCATTCGTCATCGAGGTGGTGATCTTTTCGATCTACACCGCGGGCTGCAATTTCCTGCTCGGCCGCGCTGGCTTCATTTCGTTCGGTCAGCCCGCTTATCTCGCAGTCGGGGCCTATGCCGCGGCATTTTATCTAACCTATTTCGGCAGCAACCCGTATCTCGGCATTCTGATTGGAATAGCGGTGGGATTCTTGTTCGCGCTCGCGGTCGGGCCGTTTTTCGTCAGGCTGCGCAGCGACTATTTCGCGCTCGTCAATCTCGCGCTCGCGGTCATCATCTATTACCTGATGCAGAAGGTGCTCGCCAATATCACGCACGGCGACAACGGCCTCTGGTTCCTCACCAGCCTCGATTCGACGCCCGTGCTCGATCTCACGCGGCCAAAACAGTTCTTCGTGTTTGCTCTGCTTGTCGGGTTCGCGGTGTGGGTGTTCTACAAATATCTCGATGACACGATCTATGGCGCGTGCTGTCTCGGCAGCAAGATCAACGAAGATAAACTGCGGTTTCTCGGATACAACAACTTCCGCATCCGGCTGGTCGCTTTCGTCATCGCCAATACGACGACCGCGCTCGCCGGCGCGATGTATGCGGTCTACCTCGGCTTCGTCAGCCCCGAAATCACCAGCCCGACCCGCGCCGCCGATCCCGTCGTCGTCACGATCCTTGGCGGCGTGGGCACGCTGTACGGACCGATCATCGGGGCTGTCGTCTATACTGGCATGAAGGACGTGCTCAGCAAGCTGATTGGCAATTGGGAATTGGTGATCGGCTTCCTGCTGGTCGTGATCATGCTCGCCGGCGAAAAAGGCATCTGGGGCTCGCTGGAGCCGATATTGCGCAAAGCGCTCGCGCGCCTGCCCATGCGCCGTCAGGTGCTCGCCGATACCGAAGTGGAGGGCCGCTGATGGACGGACATCTGCTGATCTCCGGCGTCATCTTCGGCCTCAGCCTCGGCAGCATTTTCTTCCTGCTCGCCGTCGGTCTGTCGCTGTGCTTCGGGCTGATGCGTGTGATCAGCCTCGATCAACTGCTGTACTACTCGATCGGCGGCTACATCACTTATACGGTGAGCCAACTGACGGGGAATTTCTGGATCGGCGTGCTCGCCGGGACGTTCGTCGGCGGGCTTGCGGGCTTGGCAGCGGAACGGCTGGTCTTTTTGCGCATCTACGAGCGCGACATCACGTTCAGCATGATCACGTCCTTCGGCATCGTGATCGGCGGCGTCGGCGTGATCAAATTGTTCTGGGGCCTGGCGCCGCGGCCAGTGCAAGTCCCGATCGAGACGCAAGTCATGATCGCCGGGACGGAGATTCCGCTCTACCGCCTGATCGTGATCGTGATCGCCGCTCTGGTCTATGCCGGCATTTGGATTTTTCTGAACCGCACCATCGTCGGCAAGGCGATCCGCGCCGGTATCGAGGACGTCGAGCACGTCGAGGGTCTGGGCATCAATGTTTACCGGCTGTTTTCCGTCACCTTCGTGATTGCCGGCGCTCTGTCGGGCCTCGCCGGCGGCTTGCACGCGCCACTCATCATGGTCGATCCGCAGATGGGCCTGGAAGTGCTAGCCTTCACCTTCATGATCGTCATCATCGGCGGGCTTGGCAGCATCAAGGGCACGCTGGTGTCGAGTGTCCTGATCGGGCAGGTGGTATCGCTCGGTTCACTCGTCTATGCACCGCTCGCGCAGATGGCGCCCTTCGGCATCATGCTGCTGATCCTGCTAGTGAGGCCGACCGGCCTGTTCGGCAGTCCGCTGCTCAAGCGGTGATCACGCACTGATTGCGTGCGAGCGGCAAGACTGAACGACTGGCGTTACGCTACATCCTGCCGAGCGCATTCTGCGGGATCAGCGTGCTCTGATCGAACCCGCGCCAGTGTCGGGCCCTTGTGCGTCTGTAGCGGTGGTGTAGCGCGCTGCGAAACGCCACGACGTCAACTTGCATGGAAGCTCGCGGATCGACTCCGAATCCGCGCCAAGAAGGCGTCAACGGAAAAGCGGCCGCCGCCGGTGACGAACAGCAGAAGCATGCCGCCCATCATCGAAACATTCTTCCAGAAATTGGTGCTCTGTATCCGAAGTTGCGCCGGATCGGTGTACTGCCAGTATCTGTGCGAGATGCCGGTCGCAACGATCGTAAAGATGAACATGAGCAAGGCGGCATAGCCGGTGGCAACGCCAAGGACCACGCCAGCGCCGCATATGAATTCGACAGGAGCGGCTAGGTAGGCAAAGACCTCGGGTACGCCGCGGCCTATCAGGCTGTGCACGTTCGCATCATAATTCAGAAGTTTCGACCACCCCGATTGCAGAAAGATCAGTCCGACCAAAATTCGCGCAAACAGAATGCAGAAGTTGCTCAGCGTACCTTCATTGCCACTCTGTAATGATCGCTCCAAGGCGCGCGTCTGATTCACCATTTGTCGTTAACTCCACCAGTGCCGGATGGCACGTACATACGGCTTCGAACAGTAGATGCAAGCCGCTTTGCAACCGCAGACAACACAAACTTAATTTCCTTCTGCTATGCGGCTCTGGGACGGCACCTCGATTGTGGCGCTAATACGGTGACGGGGGAAGGAAAAGAAAGTCCGTCAGCCAAGATTTTGACCAGAATCGCTTCCGATCATGTTCGGAACGTCGATAGGGAGTTCCGATGAGCGATGGTTGCATTGATGAGGACGAACGGTTTGTCGTCGAAATCGACGGCAACAAGCATTCTGAGTACGCGTATTTTGCGGAAGCCATCAAGACAGCGCTGTTGCTGCGCGAAAGGTCACCCGGATCCAAGATTAACGTGCGAGACAATTCTCTGAAGCGTGACTTGGTCGCATAGCCGGCACCCAGTTCCCATATTTCCGTCAACGGCATGTCACATCGGCGGAGTAGGTGGGCCGATGAGGGCAGAACTGCCGCATGCGCGACGACTTTTCAAACTAAATCTAGGGGAGATCGCAATGCCTGTGCTGAATGCAATTTGCCCGCGCTGTCGATCGGTGGTCGACACCGGTCTCAGCGCCGATGAGCAAAGCATTAAGAACTGCCAAGAGCTTCGTGTCCTGGTTCTGTGCGACGATTGCCAAGAGTATCATAGGATGCTCGTGAGAGATCTCTACCTGACGCGGAGCCAGAAGGAGATGGCGGTATAGGCGCCGCACATAAGCGAACCGGGCGTTCTAGGCTAGCTTCTGACCCACTCCGGAAGTCGAGCGGCCAAATCTGTTGCAACGCGGTGCTCCAGTACTTGCCCGAGAATTAGCGCTAGCCCGATCCTCAAATGGGAGAGGAAACCCGCGAGAAATGACTGCTGCCGACGAGGAAATTGGGCCGGCTGCGCCCAATGACATTGCTGGCATTCTCGAGCTTCAGGCGGAGAATGTTATCGACCGCGGCGGGTTGCTGTCGGTCGCTTTCTCACGCGACTTCTTTGAAAAGGCAATCACCGAAATGCCGGTGATAGTAGGGCGCAGAGACAGCTGCGTGATCGGGTACGTGGTTTCTTCGCCCTTGGCTGCCCATGCGCACGTTCCCATCGTGGGTGCGATGCTGTGTGCCTATCGCGGGGGCGCAGATGCTTACCTGTACGGCCCGATTTGCGTCGCGCAGAATGAGCGCGGACGCAGCCTGGCCACTAGATTGTTTGCAGCGCTTCGGACGCAATTGCCTGGACGGGAGGGAATCCTGTTCATCCGGCGCGATAACGCATCCTCCTTGCGCGCCCACGCCAAGATGGGACTACGGGAGGTGGCAGAATTCACTTACGCCGGAGCCGCGCACGCGGTCCTCTCGTACAGCGGTTAAGCGACGGCAAGCGCGTCGCCGTCCGCGAAGGGCCAATAGGTGGCGTCGGGTCCGAGCAGCCGGCGAGCACTAATCCATCACGATCCGGCTTCCAGTCTGTCCATTCAGCAGTCGTTTGAGATGGAAGCTCGCGAGTTGATCGTCGGGCTGCTTGCCTACATGGGCTGCAAAAGCAGCCATTGCACCTGGATCACCTTTCTCCAGCTTATCGAACGCCTCCAGGTAGCTTGCAGTCGCACTGGAATTATACTGCTCGTCGAGTAAAGGCTCGAATGCTCGAAGCGCCTTAGTCTTGCCTCTGAGCACAAGATCGCCCACTGGCCGTCCTTTAAAATCATCGACCTTGGCCGCAAGCATTGCACTCACACAAATACGGGTGCCGAGTTGTTTGTTGGCTTCTTCCAGCCGCGCCGCTACATTGATTGTATCGCCATAGGCCGTGTAGTCGAAGAATCGGGCGCCGCCAAAGTTGCCAACGATGGCTGGCCCCGCATGAGCGCCGATCCTGGTAACACCAAACGCGATGCCCTTTCGGCGATATTGATCTCTGAACGACTCTGCGTATGCATCGAGAGCCAAAGCGCAGCGGACGGCACGCGAGGCGTGGTCCGGTTGCTCGCCAGGGGCACCAAACAGCACATGTAAGGCATCGCCGACGATCTTGGCCACGGTACCGTCGTGGACGAATACGATGTCTGTCATGCCGGTAAGATACTCGTTGAGCAGTGGTCCGAGCACGCTCGGCTCCAGCGTTTCGACGAGCAGAGTGAAGCTCGCGATATCGGTGAACAGCGTGGTGATGTCCCGACGTTGCCCTGCTAGGTTTATGGCCGCCGTATCATTGGCGAGTTGCTGCGCGAGGTTTGGCGAAAAGTAACGCGATAATGACGAATAGGCTCGCTCTGCTGCGGCTTGGCGTTCACGCGCCTCACGCAGAAGCGAGAAGTGCCGAAGTGTCTTGCCGATGGTGGTTTCCAGGTCCTGGAAGTCTATCGGCTTGGTCACAAAGTCAAAGGCGCCGCGATTCATCGCGGTCCGGATATTGGCCATATCGCCATAGGCCGACACGATGATGGTCGAAGGCTTCTCCTCGCCCTCCTGCAGCTTCTGCAGAAGCGTCAAACCATCCATCCGGGGCATATTGATGTCGGTGACGACCAAGCTGATGCCGTCATCCGCTTTCAGAGCGTCTAGAGCTTCGACGCCATCTCGGGCGAACTGAAAGCTGAATACGCCGTCCCGGACCTGATGCCGAAATTTTTGTAAAATCAGCTCCTTTAGGTCAGGCTCGTCGTCAACGACCAGGATGCGCTTGGTCATGCGGCTCGTGCGACCCGTGTATCGATTTCGTCCCGGAGCGAAAGAAAGTCGATTGGCTTCGTGAACAGTGCGTCGGCCCCATTCTCCAACGCCTTTCGCTTGGTATCGGCGTCACCGTAGGCGGTGATCATGATTACCGGCACGTCCGGCCGGACCGCCTTCGCCTTCGGCAGAAGCTCGAGTCCGCTCATGCCGGGCATATTAATATCCGACAGAATCAGAATCAGCGACGCATTTTTGGCATTGTCGATGCATTGCAAAGCAGCCCGGGCAGACTGAGCAAATTCCATGGTGAAACGCCCGGCTTTTAGGTCGCGGCGGAACTGCTGACGAAACAACAGCTCAACGTCTGGTTCATCATCAACCACAAGAATAAGAAGACTCACGTGCGTTCCCCTGTTTTGGCAATAGGCGATAGCGGTCATCTTCTTCAAACCTAATAGTGCCAATATCGGCCTCGCATAATCGGCAGGCGGACTCGACGACGATATTCAGAACTGCTGGCAACTCCAACGTCGAGCCACTGATGACCTTCAGCACCTCGGCCGTGGCGGCCTGCTGCTCCAGCTTCAGCCAACTGCTTTTGCGATGCCGCGGGCTTATGGCTCCGCTCGTGGGGAAGCTTCCGCAAAACGGCGGCCACTGAACTGAGAGTTCCCGTCTGGCGGTTGTTGGGCCTCCGGGCTTTCCCCGCATCCCCGACTGCCGTGGCACATCGTGCCATGACACTCCTCAACGTTTTTAGGTATTTTAACGATTAAAAAGAGCTCCCTCGATAGCCACTGTATCGTACTATTGTTTGGAAATATTTATCAGATCATGGCTGTAAAATATTCTATCTAGACGACAACATGTCGACTCTGGTCAGCCGAGACGGCTCCCGTAGAGTAACTCAGGTCCTTTGCCCTCCAGGTTGCGTCCAAAATAGGGGCGCGTTTCGCCCGCCTCATACTAAAAACTTGTCACCGGGACCGTAAGATATCATCGTGATTTTTTGACCGGCTTGGCTAAGGGGCTCGATTGTCGAAAAACTCAAAGGCGATTAACCGGTGTTGGCCCATTTTGGTCGGCGTCTCGCTACTGAGGTCGCTTTGAATGGATGCGGAAGATCTTGCGGTTTTACGATCAGCGGTTCAGCGACTCGAAGCCCCTAGCCTAGCCGGGCGCCTAACTAAGCTCGTGGGCAGGCCCATCCAACTTTTGAGCAGTACACTACCTTCTGCTGCTAATGCGCTCATCGCATCGTCCAGCAAGAAAAGCATAGAGGCGGCAGTATCCGTTGCCAAAAGGACGCTAACGACGAAACCAAGCACAGGATCTCGGCGCCTTCACACTGCTTTGGCGACAGCTTCGGGTGCAGCGGGGGGCGCGTTTGGCTTGGCGGCTCTCCCTCTGGAAATTCCTGCATCGACGGTAATTATGACGCGAGCGATCCTTGAGATTGCGAGGATGCAAGGAGAAGATATCTCTGATCCCGCCACAGCACTTTCCTGCGTAGAGGTTTTCGCATTTGGAGGGCGTACTCAGACGGACGACACGGATGAGAACGGCTACTTCGCTGTTCGGGGGATGCTCGCTGTCAGTGTTACAGACGCTGCGCGATTCATTGCGCGACAAGGTGTTAACGTCGAAGCCAGCCCCGTGCTTGTGCGTTTCATTAATCAGGTTGCTTCGAGGTTTGGATTCGTTCTGACGCAGAAGATTTCAGCTCAAGCGATCCCGGTAGTTGGAGCATTAGGCGGTGCCGGTGTGAATTACATTTTTGCCGAACACTTTCAGGAGCTCGGTCAGGCGCACTTCACAGTACGGAAGTTAGAAAGGTCGTATGGACAGGACGTCGTCCGTGCGGAATACGAGCGAATTGCCAAGTCTAGAGTTTGAGAAACTTGGACTATTGTTCCCCGGCCACATGATTTTGGTGATCCGATGATGTCAGGATCGGCAGGATCTGGTAGGTGATATTTCAGCACGTATGTTTTTGGCCGGACTACTGGTTTTCTTTTATTGCCGCGATTTCTAAAACTCTGTCGTCAAAGATTGAGGAGACCATGAGAACTGTTCCTTTCGCTGCTGCCGTCGTTGCTGCCTGTACTGGAGCGGCTTCAGCGCAGTCCCCCCAGTATTTCAGCCCGAGTGGTGCATACCTCACGGCGCCCGTTCGCAAGGCGCTCGGCGAAGCAAGAGCGACCGAGTTCAGCCGCGCCGCAAGCTCAACTGGCTTTACGGCGAAGGAAACGCGAGCTATTGCAGCAGGACTCCGCGAAGGAAAGCTGACGGTGGTCGGCGGAGCAGGGACAGGGAGCCCGACCGTCGGAGGGGCGACTGAAACTCCGTTGGGGATAGTAACGCTAACCAACACGCAGCAACTTGCTCTCATCAAGCGAACGTTCGACGCAGTTCAGTATTCTTGGTTTTTCACCAGATATGCGACCATTCATATCACCGTCACCCCGGCGCCTCCGCTCGACTATAAAATCGTGATTAACGGGGAGAGCTGCCAACCGACTCCAGCATCTACGTACGAGGTACCGCCCGGCAAAGCAGTGGTTTCCATAACGCGCTCCGGAAAACAACCCTGCGCCTGGACAGGTGCTGTGGCCGGCGGCCAATTACAGGACGTATCGTGTAAGTTGCAGTAAACGAACGAAGGCCGTATCTTCAGAGCACTTTCCAAATAGTTAGTGCTGCGCTGCAGAGAGTGGTCCCTGCGCATCACAGTCTATCTCAGAAATTTTAAACTCTGCAGCAATTCCAAAAAAAAGCGTTCCTCAGACGTGAGTCCGGTCCGCTTTCAAACCGAACCCGACGTTGGACGAATGTCTTTCGTTAGTTTAGGGCCAATAGCGGAAGTACCATTCCGGCAACGACGCGCCAACTCCTCAGCCTGCTTTTAATGAGCTCGCCATTTTGGTGCCGAGTTGGTGCGCGTCTTCGGCGGCAGCCTTCAGTTGCGACTGAAAGTACTCGACCTGAATGCGGAAGGCCTCTTGAAAATCTTTTGCACGCAAAAGCTTTTCTGCGAAATCCCGATTTGCTGCGACTTTCCGTTCAACGTACGCCTTGAAAGTGGTTATTTGATCGTCGTTGGCACCCGGAACTCCTCTCATGGCCTTTTCAAACGTGTCCATGTAGCTTTGCGTTGCACTTTGTACTCTTTCGAGATTTTCAAGCATCATTGCTTGAATTGCTTCGAATGGGTTCGCTGCGTCTGCCATCGGATTTCTCCTCTTGTCCAAATACGATACTTCATAAGCATGCGATCGAGAATTCATAAGTATGCGATCGAAAATAAGTATGCGATCCAGGCGATTTCGTTGATGTAGATCAAGCCCCCGGAGCAAGGCCGATATCCGAGTTGGGTCAAAAACGGAAATTAAGCCTCTTTCCGCTTCGCCTATGTCAATCCGCAGGCCGGGCACGAGTTTTCCACCGTCGCCGGGTTCGCCTATAACTTGGAGAATCCGAGCGCTAACTACCAGAGCGGCGTCGACTTTCACCTTGATCGGGGCGCGTCGCAGTTTCTCACCAAACAACTGCAAATCGGGATTGTCGGCTACATCTACCTGCAGGTGCCGGCTGCTGCGCCGGCAGCCCCACGGCCGATGATCACGAAATAAAGGCCAACAGGCTCACGCTGATTACTTCGTGGAATGGCGCGAGTAGACGCGACGCTAATCGCAGAAGCGTGATAAAGAGTTCATGGCGCTGTGACTAGGCCAATCGTAAGATCGCGCCCTATCTGAAAGTGCCGCATGGAGATGGCGGTGCGTTACTTATCTATTTTGATCGGGTTATTGGCATTGCTTCTGGCGGTTGGCAACGAAGCCGCAGTAGCTCAAACGACAACGCCCTCAATTAAGAGAGCGCTTCGGCAGCACGATCGGGACAAGTGTATTAAAGAGGCAGCGGACCAAAAAGTCGCAGGGGGAGATCGGGCAACATTTATCCTTAAGTGCATGGGGGCCCGGCAGGACGCTCGTAGAAAGAATGTCGGTGCCAAAAATGCACATTGATTGTTGGGACAATTCTCTAGTGAAACGATGAGGCGGTACCATGTCCAGTATATCGGCATCGACACGCTCCTTCAGTGGAATTGAAGCGTTGCACGCCAAGTGGGGATGGATCGTCGCTCTTGGCGTTATCTATTTAATTACCGGCTTCATCGCCTTGGGCAGTGTCTTGATGGCGACCGTTGCGAGCGTCTTTGTCGTCGGCGTTATGATGCTGATTGCGGGTGTCGCAGAAGTCATCAATGCTTTTCAGATCAAGACGTGGGGCAAACCTTTTTTGGCTGCTGCTTGGAGTTCTCTATATCGTTGCTGGCTTCGCCACGTTTGAAAACCCATTGCTGGCGGCAGCGATACTTACACTTCTGCTTGCGTGTTCGCTCATAGCCTCGGGTATCATGCGTATAATTCTCGGCTTCTCCATGGAGCAAGGCACGCCTTGGGTCTGGGTCGCTCTATCAGGTGTGGTCACGCTTTTGCTTGGCCTGATCATTATCAGTCATTGGCCAGTGTCGAGCCTCTACATTCTCGGCCTGCTGTTGGGCATTGATCTGGTATTTGCAGGCGCGAGCTGGGTTGGAATGGGATTGAGTCTGAGGAAAGGAGCTTAGCGGCTTCCCACATTCGATGTCCCAAGCGCCTCGAATGCCTTGAGGTTTAACAATGAGTTACCTGCGGACCGCAATTTTGCTCGCTGGGCTGACGGCCTTGCTTATGGGGGTGGGGTATCTGGTCGGCGGACCGACTGGCGCTCTTATCGCCTTCTTCGTCGCTGCCGCGACAAATTTCTTCACCTACTGGAACGCCGACCGGCTCGTGTTGTCGATGCAAGGTGCCCACGAGGTCGACGAGCATACGGCGCCGGAGCTCGTCCACATGGTGGCTGAACTGGCCCGTCGCGCGGGGCTGCCAATGCCGCGCGTCTTTATTATGGACAATCCGCAGCCGAACGCATTTGCCACCGGGCGCAATCCGCAAAATGCTGCAGTCGCGGCTACGACTGGGCTCCTCAACATGCTCTCGCACGACGAAGTGGCAGGTGTCATTTCCCACGAACTTGCCCACATCAAGAATCGCGACACGCTCCTCATGACAATGACCGCAACCATCGCCGGCGCCATCTCCATGCTGGCACAGTTTGGACTGTTTTTTGGTGGTGGCCACCGCGAGAGCAATAGCGGTATGGGTGCGATCGGAACATTGATCATGGTGGTGCTGGCACCCGTCGCCGCTATGATCGTGCAGATGACGATCAGTCGCACGCGCGAGTATGCCGCCGACAATATGGGCGCGCGAATTAGCGGAAATCCCGCCAGACTTGCTTCTGCGCTGGCAAAGATCGACGCGGCTGCGCACGAGATTGAGAATGTGCCCGCGGAGCAGAATCCGGCGACTGCGCCTCTGTTCATCATCAATCCGCTGTCCGGAGCGCGAATGGACAATCTGTTCTCGACTCATCCGGCGACAGAAAATCGCATCGCTGCTTTGGAACAACTCGCTGCGCAGTCGGGCCAAGCGCCCGTCGGACAGTCGTTCCAGCAAATGCCCTCGACGGGTGGACCTTGGAGTCGACGCGGTCCCTGGAGCTAAACAAGGCTGCGCCGTCCCAGGTCAACACGTCGGCCTTGCCAAGGTCATTAACCGACCTGACGCCTACTTCCGAATTTGGGGCAAACCGGACACTCGATCGCTCTCTCTAGAAACGGGCGCGCAAAGCCGGTCGGCCGTTAGGGAAAACGAGATCAGATTCCGAGCGCGCCTGAGATTTCGCCAAGCGTTGCCTTTTCGGCATCGCTGACTTGAACACCTCCGCCAAACAGGCCTCCTCCTTCAGACGCTGCCTCGGCCGTCTTTTGACTGATCTCACGTAGCCAACCTTTAAAGGCGGCGGCATCGCCGGGAGCTTTCGCAGCTAAGACAACCGCGACCTGGCGCAGCGAGTCGATCGCCTTGGTCTTGATTTCAGCTGGTTTGCTATTGGCGAATTCCGCTTTGAGACCATCCCGCGCGACTGACCGGCCCTCGCTGGTCGTGAAATCGCTAACCACGGCCTTGACCAACGCGTTGGCATTGGGGTCAGCGGCAGCGTGGGCCAACTCCGAGCCCTCAGCAAACGATTCCTTGAGAAGACCCCACAACCCGCTTGGTTCGGCGGCGCTAATGGCCATCCCCGCGTTCATGGGACTTCTCAAAAGCAATGCCCATTCATCCTTCGTGAAACTCGTCTTGTCAGCCACAGATTCTCCTCCTCATGAACCAAAAACGAGGCACCCCGCGATAAATCGCGCCAACATTCCGCGAGGTCGCTGCGCGCAGGTTCAGGCGCGCGCTAGTGCGTCCATCTTTGTACGCAGATCGTCGATTGCCGGCTTCGCGACAGGCCCAACACCAGGGAGTGCCAGTACTTTGTCGCACATCTGGTCAATCGCGGGTGTCACCGCAACGATCAGCTTGGCGAATTCGCTTCGGGCTTCCGGAGAAAGCTTGGCCGCCTGCGTCTTCAGGTCGTTGAGTTGTGCCGTCAGGTCGTTGATCTTGGGGAGAGCTGCTTGAGCGCCTGCGGCATCTGTAATGCCGGATAGAGTAGACTTCAGCGTGTCGAGGGAGGATTTGAACTGATTGGCCAGATTCACCCCGTCAACGGTCAGGCTTGGGGATGCCGTGCCCACTGTTTCAGCTTTTGGCTGTATTATTGCAGTTTGCGTTGTAGCCGGTTGCGTAGGGGTGGTTTGCTCAGCCACTTGTTGGCCTTGGCGCCCGATTGCCCACCAGCCCAGACCGGCCAGCAGAGCCAGTGCAACCAACCAATATGGCCACTGCGCAGCGGAGGCAGCCTGATTTGCGCCGGCGCCTGCCCGCTCGGAAGCGCTCGCAATCCTGCTTCCCGCTGCCGATGCCGCAGCCATCCCGCTGCGCGCTCCCGCTTCGGCCTTGTCGATTAGGCCCGCGGCACCAAGATGGTCCGCCAGACCTGACGGGATCGCACCTACAATCTGATCCTTTTGCGAGCGAAGCAGCGATGCGAGCCCGTTTGCGTCCAGGCCTGCGGCGCGCTGGTGTTGACCCAAGGCGCCCAACACAATCGGAGTAAGCGCGCTGAGCAACGATTTGCCGCCGCTGTCGCCTGTACCTGCAAACTTCCCGACCGCCTGAGCCATGGTGTCCATGGTTCGGCCACCGAGCAGTCCGGACAGCATGCCCGATCCGGCCTGCGCCAAGCCCTGAGGATCACCTTTGCGCAGGAGATCCGTAAAAGAACCGGCTTGCTGCTGGGACAGCAGCTTGGATAGTTGGCTTGTTCCGGCAGGGGTTGCGACGAGGTCCGACAGGCCAGCCAGCAACGCCGGAATAACTCCTGCTGCTGCTTTCTGCGTTGCGCCTCGATCGAGTCCAAGAAATGAGGCGATTTTCGCGATAATTTCGGGTGTCAGCAATTGCATCACAACGGAGGTGAGATTGGCAGCCATGGCGCTCTCTCCAGTATGGTTGTTGCAAGACTGGTTTTGTGGGACCTGCTCCTGATTTGCGGATCTACTAAGACGGTCGGGTCGTCCTGACCATCCTGCCTTGCTGCAGAGGTCCAGCCGAACTCTCATCGCAAGGAATTCAGATGTTTTGCGTTCTAAGGCTAGTCGCCCCAACCGCTCGCTGTCGTTGGCAATGCGCAGTGCAACGGCGCGCGGAGGTATTGGCTCAACAATCCGCCGACCTGAATAAGTTCGCCGAGGCGCGTTCAAAAAAACGTGAGGCTTAAAATGTCACGGCGAAACCGCCCGAAAAACCCCGCGCATCTCTCGTAAATTCTGAATGTTCCACGGGCCGCGCGCATTCAAATCGTATACGGTGCTTAGCTCCATTAGCTTCAGCTGCGGACTAGCATCGCAAAATCAGGTACGGGTGCTTCTGAACCTGATCTCGAACGGTTTTTATGCGGCAACAAAGCGTAGAGCCGAGGCCAATGGCGATAGCTATGAACCGACCTTTGTGGCCTCGACGGGATGCCTTGGCGATCGCGTGGGAATCCGGGTTCAGGATAACGGCATGGGTATCCAACCTGGAGTAAAAGAAAAGATATTTAACCCGTTTTTCACAACAAAGCCAGCCGGAGAAGGAACCGGGCTTGGGGCTCTCCATCTGCCACGACATCATCAATCAAGGCTGGCCAAAGGTCGCGGTTCGTAATCTTTCCGAATCCGACCCCGAAAACGTTCTTGGGGATTGGCAGCGTAGTGCCCAAAGCATTGCCAGTAGATCCGTCTGTTTGGGAGTAAAAAGCGGACGATTCTAAAACCAGGCGATCGAGAGCTTGCCGCCCAATCCACACGACTCACGCTTCAGAGACAGCTTTGTTGGGTAGTTTGGCCGGCTGCTCCCCCTTTTTCTGGGCTTCAAGCGCAAAGTGAGTTTTTCACTCTCTAGCCGAGGGCGAACCGAACAGGTGCGTTCAGAGTTGTGCGCTGTGTACGGCAGCTGGCACTAGGCTAATGCGCATTGCTCACATTGCTCCGCTGGTCGAGTCAGTGCCTCCGAAAAAGTATGGAGGAACCGAACGTGTCGTTTCCTGGCTGGTGGACGAACTGGTTCATCAGGGGCACGACCTCACTCTGTTCGCGACGGCGGACTCCAAAACGACGGCCACACTCATTCCCTGCGCGGAGACTGGCCTTCGCTTAGCCGGAATCAATGATCACACCGGATATCTACTTGCAATGCTCGAACAGGTGTGGGTCCGCGCAAACGAGTTCGATATTCTTCATTTCCATACGGACTTGCTTCAGTTTCCATTGTTTCGGCGGCTTGCGGAAAGGTGTGTGACCACTTTGCACGGACGGCTAGACCTGCCGGACCTGCAACCTGCATTTAAAACCTTCCCACATATGCCGCTGGTCTCGATCTCCTACGCCCAGCGAAAAGAACTCGGCGAACCTGTCAAGTGGGTGGGCAATGTTTATCATGGGCTGCCGGAAAACCTTTTGCAGTTTAGTGCGAAAGGCGGCGAGTATCTGGCGTTCCTTGGCCGCATATCTCCGGAGAAAAGGCCTGACCGTGCGATCGAACTAGCGAAGTTGACAGGAGTTCCGCTAAAGATCGCGGCGAAAGTCGATCCTAAGGATCGCACCTATTTCGCTGAAGTGATCGAGCCTTTACTTCGTCACCCCCTCATTGAGTATGTCGGCGAAATTGGTGATGACGAGAAAGGAGATTTCCTTGGCAACGCCATTGCTCTGATTTTTCCCATAGATTGGCCGGAGCCATTCGGATTGGTCATGATCGAAGCGATGTCGACCGGTACACCGGTGGTGGGATGGCGCTGCGGGTCAGTTCCGGAAGTGATTGATGATGGTGTCACTGGGTTCGTCGTGAGTTCGATGGATGAAGCCGCAGCCGCGACGAGTCGTGTAGCGGCGCTAAATAGAACCCGCGTCAGATCGCGCTTCCTCGAACGCTTCACCGCAAGGAGGATGGCTGCTGATTATTACGACGTTTATGAGCGCCTTTTGAACATCAGCGCAGCCTCGTAGAAATATCCAGGATCGCCTGTCAATGACTCAGCCTCGTCCCTCATCAGCAAATAACGTCTGGTCTGATTACGAGGTCCAAGCCACCGCGTCACTCTCCGACCGCCCCTCGCGAACTCTAAAGCATGGAGACGCCTTTGCTGTTTTCGACAGATTTGGTGATTGCGGTACATTCGCTCAAACGGCAGAAGGATTGTACTTCCAAGACACTCGTTTTTTGTCCCGGTTGCAATTTTTGATCGAAAGCAAACGGCCGCTCCTTCTTACGTCCGCGGTTCACGAGAACAAAGCAGCGCTTACGGTAGAGCTAACAAATCCGGATATTTGGCTTGGCGACAACGTCAGGCTCGCGCGAGACACAATCTTTCTGAGTCGAACGAAAGTTTTGCGCGACAATGCTAGTTACGAACGGATTCTGATAAAAAATTTCAGTTCCGACACACGCACCCTACGCTTAGACCTGTCCTTTGACTCAGATTTCAAAGATATCTTTGAGGTGCGCGGAACGAAACGTAATCGGCGCGGCAAACTGCGCTGCAAGGTGACGGACCGTAGCAACGTTACGTTTGAATACGACGGTCTCGATGAGATCAGACGGACAACAACGCTTCGATTCATCCCAGAGCCGTCGCGCCTTTCCACTGAGGGGGCGACATGGAGCCTTAGTACAGCGCCATACGCGCAGAAGTCAGTGTTTGTTGTTATTCAATTCAATAAAGCCGAAAAGGCGGGCTCAGCAGACGCGGCGGATTACCTTCGCGCCTATAGGGACTCCCGACGTGAACGACGACTTTCAACAGAGCACATCGCAAAAATTTCGAGTTCAAACGAGCTTTTCAATGAACTGCTCGCTCGCGCCACCTCGGACATCTACACTCTTGTGAGCAACACGGAATGGGGCCCCTACCCCTACGCGGGGATCCCGTGGTTCAGCACTGTTTTTGGGCGTGACGGCATAATCACGGCCATGCTCATGCTCTGGGTAGATGCATCCCTGGCGAGAGGTGTACTACGTACCTTGGCGGCCACGCAGGCGACAGTCACAGATCCGGCGTCCGACGCGCAGCCCGGTAAGATCCTGCACGAGTTGCGCCACGGCGAAATGGCAAACTTGGGTGAAGTGCCCTTTGGCCGCTATTACGGTAGCGTAGATGCTACGCCTCTCTTCATTATGCTGGCCGGAATGTACTTGGAACGTACGGGCGACTTAGCATTCATTCGCGACATTTGGCCAAACGTTACGGCTGCGCTGGCTTGGATTGATCGTTTCGGCGACTCGGATGGCGACGGCTTCGTCGAATACTCCCGTGCTGTCCAAAGTGGTCTAGCGAATCAGGGCTGGAAAGACTCTTACGACGCCATTGTTCACGATGATGGCCGCCTTGCTGAGGGCCCGATCGCGTTATGCGAGGTTCAAGGATATGTGTTTGCGGCCAAGCGGCAGGCCGCCAAGGTGGCGCAGGCTCTAGGTTTGGGCGGATTGAGCGGCGACCTTATAAGACAAGCGAACGAACTACAGAATCGCTTTGAGAGCACCTTTTGGTGCGAAGATCGCGGAATATACGCGTTAGCCCTAGACGGCTCCAAACGGCCCTGCAAAGTGTACAGTTCAAACGCGCTCCACACGCTCTTCACGAAAATTGCCGCGCCAGATCGAGCTCGGCGCACTGCGCACTCCCTGTTTGGCGCGAATGGGTTCAGCGGTTGGGGAGTTCGGACCCTATCGGCGGGGCAACCGCGCTACAATCCGATGTCATACCACAATGGGTCCGTCTGGCCGCACGACAATGCGCTAATCGCCCTCGGACTTTCGTATTACGAAATGAATGCGGAAGTTCTTCGGATATTTAGTGGCATGTTCGACGCGGCACGCTTTCAGGAGTTGCGCCGCCTGCCGGAACTATTTTGCGGGTTTAAGCGCCGGAATCATCTCGGGCCCACTCCGTATCCAGTTGCGTGTTCGCCGCAGGCGTGGGCGTCAGCCGCGTTTTTCGGGATCATCGCTGCCACGCTCGGGCTGGAGCTGCTGTACGAAGACAATCAAATTCTGCTGCGGAACCCAGCATTGCCTGGATTTGCAGACGAGTTGGAGATTCGAGATTTGCAGCTCGGCTCATCACGTTTACACCTTCGTGTTCACCGCCATGGCCAAGATGTCACAGCCAACATCATCTCGCGTCGGGGAGATGCGCGTGTCGTTCTCCTCAAATAATGGATGCGCGGTGGATGCTCGGTACGCTCTAAAGGGGACAGTGGTTTAGACTGAGGGCCGGATGGGCTCTGATCTTTCCCGATTTGTCGCACTGTTCAGCAGCCTCTATTTGGGTTTTGGACTCGCATCGCCATTTTTTCCCATTTTCCTGTCATCCCGTGGGATCGCGCCTGACCAAATAGGACTCGTGCTCTCGCTCTCTGGTGCGATTCGACTTGCTTCCGGACCACTGGTTGGTCGACTGGCCGATCACATTCACCATGTCAGAGGTGTACTCTCAACAGTTTCTTTGTTAGCGGCGGCATTCGCACTTTTGTTCTCCACACACTCTCCATTTTGGATTTTGCTCTTTATAAGCGTGTCATACGCGGCGGCATTAGCGCCGACGACCGGCCTTGCCGACGCACTAGCACTGAGAAGCTCTCGAGCTACGCCTACGTCGAGCGGCTTTGAATACGGGTGGGCGCGCGGCTCAGGTTCTGCGGCGTTCGTTTTAGGATCTCTCCTATCAGGACAGCTGCTGAGTACGTTCGCACCAGTCTCCGCGCTGATAGTGCAAGCTATTTGTCTTGTGTTTGCAGCAGGAGCGGCATTGGCGGTTCCCGAGATCCGCATTCCGCGCGAAGAGCGAGCCAAAACGGTGCGACTGGCAAGTTTGTTAAGGAACGCACGTTTTGTTCTGCTGGTTCTTGCGGCCGCGCTTATCCTTGGCAGCCACGCAATGCACGACTCTTTCGCCATCATTACGTGGCAAGCTGCCCACATTACTCCGCCTGTAGCGAGTGTCCTGTGGTCGGAGCAAGTCATCGCCGAAGTGGTTGTGTTTCTGTATGCCGGCCCTCGCGTGCTGCAGGTTCTTTCGCCGTTGAGTGCAATGGCTCTAGCCGCCGTGACCGCCGCTGTAAGGTGGACTGTACTAGGTCAGACGTCCAGCGTTCTTGCTCTGGGATTCGCCGAGCCTCTCCATGGAATTACATTCGCACTTCTACATCTTGCATGCATGCGCATCTTGGTAATGGTAACCCCAGCTTCACTCGCGGGCACCGCACAAACTATCTATGCTTTTGGGATTGGCGTGTGTTCTGTCGCGCTCACCTTTTGCTCGGGCCTGCTGTACGAGCGCGTGGGAAGGGGAAGCTTTTTTGTCATGGCAGTGGTGGCTGCTGCCGCACTCCCGGCAGTTTGGCTGCTGGCCCGAGCGATAGCATCGACCCCATTTCCTGGCAGCCGCACCGGTGAACCTGGCTCACACACACCTCACCTTGTCTGACATGCTCTGCCAATTGCCGGCTTCGCCGCCACGAGGAAAAAGGCCGCTGCATTAAATCGCAGAAGCGCGAGAGCATGTCCTACGTACACAAAATTTACTCTTTGCTTACCACAACCGTCTTTTGCGGGTCGACCTTTCGCGATATCAAAAATTGTCCACATTCTCGGCCAACGGTTGCCCGAATGAAGCGAGACCCTTGCTGCTCGTTCACACGGGGGGAGCCGAAATGAACGACGCGCAAGAAGATCCACCTATTTCTTTTCGATCAGCTGTGACCCCTGCCTCCAGCCAACGGCACAGCTGATCCCAAGAGAAGCCGCGTCGCTCTATGGCGCGGCTTCTCTTAGCGCGCCCAGATTTGGCCGCTCGGTCTAGGCGCCGACCTATCTTGTGGCGTGCGCGCCCACTACAGGCGCGTGATCGATTAGGTATCGCTGACCGCCGAGACCCCGCAACGGCGCTTCGTAAAATCTGAGAGGCCGGGAGAACGTTCGTGAACGAAAACCAGCTAGACCAAATGCCTATCGACCAGCTCATCGAGCTGAAGGGCCGGATCGAAGAGATGATAGAGGCGCGAATTGAGCGGGAACGCGAAGCCTTACTCCGCAAGCTCGATGCAATTCGTGGTTACGAGGCGATGACCGCGAAATCCGTGAACGGGGTGCCTCACGCCAACGGCGGAAATGGCAAAAAGAAGATGCGTGCCAGGCCCGCACCGAAGTACAGGGATCCAAGAACGGGTGCGACGTGGGCAGGACGTGGACTGCATCCTCGGTGGATGCGAGCGGCTATTCAGGCGGGAAAAAAACCCGATGATTTCTTGATTCCCACTGAACATTGAGGCGGGGCTAATCGAGCAGTAAGGCCAGATGCGCGCCTAGCTCGCGAACTCGGCGTTCAAGATGAAGTGGCTGCGGCCGAGACCCACGAGGCACATAGCGCCTCACTTCCGGTCCAGCACGTCAGCGGTCGGAGGCTGGAGCGCTATGGACGTCAAACTCACGATGTTGTTCATGCTGATCGCGACGATCATCACGCTCTCGCGTTTGAGCGAACCGACGTGGGTCGAGCGCCTTATCGGCAGCTGCTGGCGGCAGCGGCGCGAAAGGACGCCATTGCCCTGACGATGCCGTCGCGGAACCGGGCGGGGCGCCACCGATAGCCGAAGTCGCCGGCGTACACGCGGATCGGTGACGGGACGTTCTAATATGCAAGAGCCCCGGACATTGCCGGGGCTTTATTTAATCAGATGCCAATCACAACAGATTGCCACTCACCGGCTTGCTGCATCAGTAGCACGAGCCAGCGTAATTAGGCCGCTTAATTTCGCTCATTGCGGAAGCCCAATTTGGTTGAGGAGAGCGCGTTCGCGCGAATCTGCATCTGCGCCAAAAATGCTACCGTCGTATCCGACAATTGCATCAGTGGAGAGAGGATAAACGCCTAGCGCGGATCGCTTTGCGGTTTCTGTGTCAGCGGCTAGTCCAGTCATGGCCACCGAACAGGCCACGATTGAAAGTAATATCAACCTGTAGAGTTTCATGGCGAGCCTCCGCGACTCTCCGACCCTCCGAGTAGTATATGGTACGATATGCTGCGATGCACCAAACAAGTTATCGTGAGCAAATAGTGCGTTTTTGGCGGCTATCTGCAATGCATATGCTGCAATGCACAAGCAAAGGTGGGGAAATTCCTCACTCGAAACGATGAGGGGTGTGGGATTGCTGCTCCCGCCAGTTGCCACGGGTCTGCGTCACGCCTCCGACAAAGCCGCCCGTGCCGCCGGGAAGAATCGGTGCTCGCGTCACAAAATGGTGCGCGTGGCAATTGTCCTTTCGGGAAGGCTGTTTCCCATGTGATTCGCAAGCTATGGGACCGTCGTGGGGGACGATCTCGTTGCATGGGGCCTCGTGTTCGCGCCGCTCGTGCTCATCTACGGCGGCGCGGCAGCATGGACCTGCTTGCGTTGTCGCAGACGGTGAGTTTCTGCCCTCCTCATACTTCCGCCTACCGGGCGGCGGCCTTCGGGCCGCATTGGAGATTTGAAGTAGGAAGGAGAAGGATCCCATGGCTGTCACAAGCCTTACCGCACTGACCGCCCGCATCATCGAATTATTAGGCGGCCTATTGGAGAGACGTCGGCAAGCCGAGCTTGCCAGCATAGAACTGGCCGGTCGCTTCGATGCCGTAGCCGGTTCCCCAATCGCGAACGAATTCGGCGTGGTGTTT
>Ga0207766_1000020_pt1 | contig 27052 bp, 27 predicted proteins | sample LuqExpMetageno68_FD_187825 | JGI IMG/M metagenome (GOLD analysis project Ga0207766, IMG submission 187825) | Tropical forest soil microbial communities from Luquillo Experimental Forest, Puerto Rico - Sample 68 (SPAdes) | ecosystem: Environmental > Terrestrial > Soil > Tropical forest ...
AAGCCGCAGCACGACTGCCGCCACGTCAGCCGCGTCCAGCGCGTCCGCGAGAATTCCAGCGAACGTGACCGGATCGGAAACGACGGGCGTGAACAGCATGAGCCGGGGCTGTGGCCGCGGCTCGGCCTGTTTGGGTCGGGAAGCCATGGTGCTCCGGATGTTAGCGCAATTCGGCGGGATTGGGGCAGTTCACGCCCCAAAGCCTCACGGCATCGGGATCGGGCCCATGTCCTTCGGCACCTTGTAGCCGCGCTGCACGGCCGGCCGGGCGGCGATCGTCTCGTACCAGCGCTTCACGTTCGGATACTGCTTCATATCGATCGTCTGCCACTCGAAACGCGAGATCCACGGCCAGATCGCGATGTCGGCGATCGAATACTCGTCTGCGACGAACTGCCGCCCGTCGAGCCGCGTGTTGAGCACATTGTAGAGCCGGTGGGCTTCCTTGAGGTAGCGCTGCTCGGCGTAGGGCGCCTTGCCCTTATTGTACTTCACGAAGTGATGCACCTGGCCAAGCATCGGGCCGGGACCGCCCATCTGCCACATCAGCCACTCGATCGTGCGATAGCGGCCTTCGCCCGACTTCGGCAGCAGCATACCGGCCTTGTCGGCGAGATAGATCATGATCGCGCCCGACTCCATCAGCGACATGCCATTGTCGCGATCGACGATCGCCGGGATGCGGTTGTTCGGCGCGATCTTCAAGAAATCCGGGGCGAACTGCTCGTCCTTAGAAATGTCGATCGCATGCACCGTATAGGGCATGCCGATCTCCTCGAGCATGATGGACGCCTTGCGGCCGTTCGGAGTGGTCCAGGTGTAAAGGTCGATCACTGAGAGATCCTCTGCTACGGGCGCGAAGGGCCGGTAGGTGATCTAGCGCAAGCGGCTCGGAACGTCACGTAGCCGCGACTCGTTTTCGCCCTGTGAACGGGTAGTGACCTACCAAAGCGGAGCGGTTGGCGAAGGGACGACGTGCGCGCATTGTGAAATTCACGCAACGACAGCCAGTTCCTGACGGTCCGGTCCGAACCGGTCGGCGTTGCTCGCATCCATGAGTTTAGTAAGGCGTTCTCGAGCGCGACTGACGCGTGATTTCACCGTCCCGGCTGCACAGTCAATGACCTCGGCCGCCTCTTCGTAGGAGAGGCCCGAAGCTCCAACAAGGATGATTGCCTCGCGCTGCTCCACGGGAAGCCGCATCAATGCATCGCGCATCTGCATCAATTCGATCTTGCCGTGCTGCTCCGGATGCGTTTTCCACGACTGCTGGCAGCACGTTGCGCGGTACGCTGCGTCACGGCGTTTTTTGCGGCCTTGGCTGAACACCAGATTGCGCAAAATCGTAAAAAGCCAGGCGTCCATATTTGTGCCGGGTTCGAACGTCTCGATGTGGGCCATGGCGCGAACGAGTGTTTCCTGAACCAGATCGTCCGCATCGGTGCTTCCCGTCAGAGAGACGGCGAAAGCGCGAAGCGCAGGGATAAGTTGGAGCATCGAAGCCCGCTCCGAAGCATCCAATGTTCGGGCTTGACGGCACGGCCGTTCGGCGCTCGGTGCTCCGTCGGCGATCCGCTGGCCAGAAGCGGGATGCCGCTCCTTGCTGAGCACGGAGCCATGATTTGTAATCCGCGATGCAATAACCGGTTCTCTGGCGCGGTACGTCTTGGGGGTCGCGTTCCTTTTGCGTGAGAACGCTGCGTCCATGTTGATTGTCTCGATCGCCTTTGTCCCAACCATGACACACCCCTCGATGGTAGGAATGCTCGAAATCATGGGCAGGGCAGGTTGGCTCGTCAGTGATCCGGATCACACATCGCGATTCTTTCGCGTAGCCGGGCGACGCCGCGGGCAGCGCTCTCGCAGCAAGCGGCAAACGAAAATGGGCGAGGGGATTGCCCTCGCCCATCCAGCCGTTTTCGGATCGGTCCGACGTTCGTGTTTAAGCCGCCTTCTTCTCCATCTCGGCCTGCCACTGGCCGAGCGCGGCGAGACCGTTCATGCGCGCACGATGCGAGAAGGCGCGCTGGCCGGCGGCGACGTTCTCCGCCTTGCCGCTCCAGGCTTTCTGCGGCGCGGCTTGCAATGCGCGGCCGTAGGAAAAGGTGAGCGCCCACGGCAACCCGCCGATCTTGTTCATCGCGTCGAGATGCGCGGTCGCCTCTTCGTCCGACTGGCCTCCCGAGAGGAACGCGATGCCGGGGACGGCGCCGGGCACGCAGTTCTTCAACACCTTCACGGTGCGCTCGGCGACCTCCTGCACGGACGCTTTCTTGCCCGACTTCTTGCCCGGCACGATCATGTTCGGCTTAAGCACGATGCCTTCCAGCGCGACCTTCGCATAGAACAATTCCTGGAAGGTCTCCTTCAGCACCAAGGTGGTCACATCCTCGCAGCGCTGGGTGTCGTGATGGCCGTCCATCAGCACTTCCGGCTCGACGATCGGCACGATCTGTGCCGCCTGGCAGAGCGCGGCGTAGCGCGCCAGCGCATGCGCATTTGCGTGCACGCAATCGTAGCTCGGGATGCCGGCGCCGATGTCGATCACCGCGCGCCATTTTGCGAAGCGCGCGCCCTGCTCGTAATATTTCGGCAAGCGGTCGGCGAGCTTGTCGAGGCCGACGGTGACGACTTCGCCCGGGCAGTTGGGGAGCGGCTTGGTGCCTTCGTCGACCTTGATCCCCGGAATGGAGCCGGCCTGCTCAATGATTTTCACGAGCGGCGTACCGTCCTTGGCCTTCTGCCAGATCGTCTCGTCATAGAGGATGACGCCCGAAATGTGCTTCGACATCGCCTCCGTCGAGCGGAACAGCATCTCGCGATAATCGCGGCGATTGTCTTCGGTCGACTCCACGCCGATCGCGTCGAAGCGTTTCTTGATCGTGCCGGAAGATTCGTCCGCGGCCAGGATGCCCTTGCCGGGCGCGGCCATCGTCTTTGCGACCTTGTTCAGTGCCTCGAGATTCATTCTTCCCTCCATTCACTATCCCGTATCGCCCCCGGGGATGGCTGCTCTACTTGCGTTTGAGCATCTCGACGCCGGGCAGAGCCTTGCCTTCCAGCCATTCGAGGAAAGCGCCGCCGGCGGTTGAGATGTAGGTAAAACGTTCCGCACAGCCGGCCACGTTCAGCGCAGCGACCGTGTCGCCGCCGCCCGCGACCGTGACGAGTTTCCCGGCCTGTGTCAGCTCGGCCGCGGCTTCCGCCACTTCAACGGTGCCGTTGTCGAAAGGCTCCATCTCGAACGCGCCGAACGGGCCGTTCCAGACGAGCGTCCTGCAGCGCGCGAGCACCGAGACGACGTGTTCGATCGACTTCGGGCCGATGTCGAGGATCATCTCGTTGTCGTGCACGTCGGGCACGAGCGCGACGCGCGACGGCGCATGCGTCTCGAATTTCTGCGCGACGGCCGCGTCGACCGGCAGCACCAGCTCCTTATGCGCGTGCTGCGCCTCGCGGATGATCTTTTGCGCGGTCTCGACCAGGTCCGGCTCGGCCAGCGACTTGCCGACCTTCTTGCCGAGCCCGAGCAAAAACGTGTTCGCCATCGCGCCGCCGATGATCAGGATGTCGACCTTCTTCAACAGGTTCTCGAGCAGGTCGAGCTTGGTCGAGATCTTGGCGCCGCCGATGATCGCGGCGACCGGCCGCTCGGGATGCTCGAGCGCGCGGCCGAGCGCGTCGAGTTCGGCCTGCATACTGCGGCCGGCATAGGCCGGAAGCTTGTGGCCGAGCCCTTCGGTCGAGGCGTGCGCGCGATGGGCGGCGGAGAAGGCGTCGTTCACCCAGGCGTCGCCGAGCTTCGCCAATGCCTCGACGAAAGCAGGATCGTTTTTCTCCTCGCCGGGGTGAAAGCGCGTGTTTTCCAGGCAAATGATGTCGCCCGGCTTCATCGCCGCGACCGCCTTTTCGGCGGCCTCGCCGATACAGTCCTCGACGAACTTCACAGGCCGCCGGATGATGTGCGCGACCTCGGCCGCGACGGGCTTGAGCGAATTCTTCGTGTCGCGCCCCTTCGGGCGGCCGAAATGCGAGAGCAGGATGACCTTGGCGCCTTTGTCGGCGAGCTCGGTCAGGGCAGGGGCGACGCGCTCGATGCGGGTCGCGTCGGTGACGACGCCGTTTTCGACCGGTACGTTGAGGTCGACGCGCACCAGGAGGCGTTTGCCTTTGACGTCGACGTGATCGAGGGTCTGGAAATTGGACATTTGCTTTTACTTGTCCCCGGCGCAACGTGCGCTGCAGACCCGGGACCCAGCTTGTTGACTAGATCAACCGGGGTCCCGGATCTGCGGTGCATCGATCGCGCGCTGCACCGCGTCCGGGACACGCACTCAAATCAGCTTCGCCATCGCCACGGCGGTGTCCGCCATGCGGTTGGAGAAGCCCCATTCGTTGTCGTACCAGCTCATCACGCGCACCAGCGTGCCGTCCATGACTTTGGTCTGGTCCATATGGAAGACCGACGAGTGCGAGTCGTGATTGAAGTCGATCGACACGTTCGGTGCGGTGGTGAAGCCGAGGATGCCCTTAAGCTGCTGTTCGGCGGCGCGCTTGATCGCGCCGTTGATCTCGTCCTTCGTCGTAGCCTTCTTCGCCACGAATTTGAAATCGACGACAGAGACGTTCGGCGTCGGCACACGAATCGCTACGCCGTCGAGCTTGCCGGAGAGCTCGGGCAGGACGAGGCCGACCGCCTTGGCAGCGCCGGTCGAGGTCGGAATCATCGACAAAGCGGCGGCGCGCGCGCGATAGAGGTCCTTGTGCAGCGTGTCGAGCGTCGGCTGGTCGCCGGTATAGGCGTGGATCGTCGTCATGAAGCCCTTCTCGATGCCGATCGCATCGTTGAGGACTTTCGCGACCGGCGCGAGGCAGTTGGTGGTGCACGAGGCGTTGGAGACGACCTTGTGCTCCTTGGTCAGCTTGTCGTGGTTGACGCCGTAGACGACGGTGAGGTCGGCGTTGTCGGCCGGAGCGGACACGAGGACGCGTTTGGCGCCTGCGGTCAGGTGCGCGGAGGCCTTGTCCTTCGACGTGAAGATGCCGGTGCACTCCAGCGCGATGTCGATGCCAAGATCTTTCCACGGCAGCTTTGTGGGATCGCGCTCGGCCGTCACCTTGATCGCGCCGTTGCCAAGACTGATGGTGTCACCCTTCACCGTCACTTCGCCGGGGAACCGGCCGTGCACACTGTCGAAGCGCAAGAGGTGCGCGTTCGTCTCGACCGGCCCGAGATCGTTGATCCCGACGACTTCGATGTCCTTGCGGCCCGACTCCGCGATGGCGCGCAGAACGTTGCGGCCGATGCGGCCAAATCCGTTAATGGCAACGCGAACTGTCATATCTGTCGCTCCCGACTTTCCCATTCGGTCATGCCGGCATTCCCGGGCATTCACGGGTTAACTAGGGCCCATCCTCGCGCTAGGCTAGGTCCTAGGCCCAATAACGTGAATGCCCGGCGAAGAGCCGGGCATGACGGTTAATTCAACCCCGTCAGCGCCGCGTCGGCGATCGCCTGCGCGGTAATTCCGAAATGTTTGTACAGGTCCTTGTACGGCGCGCTGGCGCCGAATGAATGCATGCCGACGAAAATACCGTCGGAGCCGATGATCGCGTCCCAGCCCATGCGCACGGCGGCTTCGACGCCGACCTTCAAGCGCGCATTGCCGATCACCGCGCGCCGCACGGCTTCCGGCTGCTCGAGGAACAATTCGAAGCATGGCACCGAGACCACGCGCGCCTGTACGCCTTTTTCGGCGAGCAGCCGTGCTGCATCCACGGCGATCGAAACCTCGGAGCCCGTCGCGAAGATCGAGATGTCGGCCGTTCCGTCCGGCGCGGCGAGTTCGTAGGCGCCCTGCGCGCAGATGTTCTCGTCGTCGAACCGGTTGCGCAGCTGCGGCAGGTTCTGCCGCGTCAGCGCGAGCGCGCTCGGCCGGTCCTTCGCCTGCAGGGCAAGCTGCCAGCACTCAGCTGTCTCGACCGCGTCGCAGGGGCGGAAAACGAGCAGGTTCGGGATCGCGCGCAGCGCGGCCAGATGCTCGACCGGCTGATGCGTCGGTCCGTCCTCGCCCAGCCCAATCGAGTCGTGCGTGAGCACATGAACAACGCGCTCGCCCATCAGTGCGGCCAAACGGATCGCCGGACGCGAATAGTCGGAGAACACGAGGAAGGTGCCGGAAAAAGGAACGATGCCGCCGTGCAGCGCCATGCCGTTCATTGCGGCGGCCATGCCGTGCTCGCGGATGCCGTAATGGATGAAGCGGCCGGAGAAATCGTTGGCCGTGATCGCCTGCATCGACTTGATACGCGTGTTGTTCGAGCCGGTCAGGTCGGCCGAGCCGCCGATCATCTCGGGCAGCGCGGGGATGAGGTTTTCGAGTGCAAATTCGCAGGCGGTGCGGGTCGCGATGTCCTTCGGCGTGGCGGCGAGCTTCTGCTTCACCTCGCGCACGGCGGCGTCGAGCCGCTCGGCCGGGATCTCGCCGCGCATGCGGCGCATGAATTCGTTGCGCTTGTCTGCGGGAAGCGACGCATACCGCGTCTGCCAAGCGGCATGCGCGGGCTTGCCGCGGGCGCCGGCCTGGCGCCAAGCCGAGACGATCTCAGACGGAATCTCAAACGGGTCGTGCGACCACAGAAGCCTCACGCGCGCGCCCTTGATCTCGTCGGCGCCGAGCGGCGAACCGTGAGACGAGGACTTGCCTGCTTTCAGCGGCGCGCCGTAGCCGATGATGGTCCTGCAAGCGATGAGCACCGGGCGACCCGACGTCTGCGCCCACTTCAGCGCTTGCGCAATTTCGTCCGCATCGTGGCCGTCGACGCGGCGCGTGGCCCAGCCGGCGGCCTCGAACCGCTTCACCTGGTCTACGGAGTCGGAAAGCGACAGCGGACCGTCGATCGAGATGCCGTTGTCGTCGAACAGCACAATCAGCTTGTTCAATTTCAGATGGCCGGCGAGCGCGATGGCTTCCTGGCTGATGCCTTCCATCAGATCGCCGTCGGACGCGAGCACGTAGGTCTTGTGATCGACGACGTCGGAGCCGAACACGGCGGCCATGTGCCGTTCGGCGATCGCCATGCCGACCGCGGTGGCGAGGCCCTGACCGAGCGGACCGGTCGTCGTCTCGACGCCGGGCGTAATGAAATTTTCCGGATGTCCCGGAGTCTTCGAGCCGAGTTGGCGGAAGCGCTTGATCTCATCGAGCGTCACCGACGAATAGCCGGTGAGATAGAGCAGGGCGTAGATCAGCATCGATCCGTGCCCGGCCGACAGCACGAAACGGTCGCGGTCGGGCCATGCCGGATCGGTGGGATCGAATTTCAAAAATTGCGTGAACAGGACAGTAGCGACATCCGCGGCGCCCATCGGCAGGCCGGGATGGCCGGACTTGGCGGCCTCGACGGCATCCATGGCGAGCGCGCGGACCGCATTCGCCATATCGCTGTGTCCCACGTCCCAGCCGGACTCGCGGCGGTCTGCACGCGCCGTCGTCGAAAAATCTTGTGCGGTCATGGGAAAAACCTGTTTCAGCGGGGGGGATAGCATGTGAGGCCCCGGTGTCAATGCGATGGGACAGGCGCCGAATGAGCGCGTGGAACGTGTAAAAACAACGGGGCATATCAGAGCGCCGACCGTTGACCGACTCATTTCGCGGCACGTAAGATTCTCGCTGTAAGCGTCTGCCGCAGCATGGCTTTCTGGAACTCATGGACGCGACCACGGAACACAGTAGCATCGACATGGCCGTGAAGCGGCTGGCGCTCGCGCTCGATGCGCTGGACGCGGCTGTCGAGCGCCGCCGCGAGAGCGACCGCGACGAGGATACGCTCGCGCAGCAACTGCACACACTTGGCGCCGACCGCAGCAAGCTTGCCGCCGCGCTGGACGGCGAGACATCTCGATCGCGCCGTCTCGAAGCCACCAATCGCGACATCGCAGGCCGCCTCGACCAGGCGATCACCTCGATCCAGTCCGTGCTGACGGCGCACGGCGCGGCCGAGGAGGCCTGAAATGGCTCAGGTCAACGCGACCATTGCCGGACGTCAGTACCGCCTCGCCTGCGAGGACGGGCAGGAGGACCATCTGCTCGGCCTCGCCAAGGAACTGGAGACCCGCATCATCGACCTGCGCCGCAAGTTCGGCGAGATCGGCGACACGCGTCTGACCGTGATGGCGGCCTTGGTGCTGGCGGACGAGAAGGCGGAGATGGCGCAGAAGATGCGCAAGCTCGAGGACGAGGTCGTTGCGCTTGAAGATGCCCGTGCAGCCTCGGTCGAACGCGCGCGGGCGGCTTCGGACGCGGTGGTCGGCGCGTTCAACTCCGCCGCCGAGCGCATCGAGGGCATCACCCGCAAACTCAACCAGACCGTCGGCGCACCTGCGGCCCTGGTGGGATAGTTCCTCCTTGCCTGCGATGAACTTGGATACCCTCTCCCACAAGGGGAGACGGATCCTTCGACTGTGGCGTCGCTCGCGCTTAGTCACTAGATTGCCCAAGCGGGGCTGCGGGGCGCGTCAGGAGACACAATCCCCGGGGCCTTATCGATCCTTAAGGGAGCTGTCCCTGACCGGGCCCGTGGGCTCGGACATATGGCGCCCACCTACTTTCGTAGGGAACCCGGGATCGAACTCCGACGGCCTCTGCGGCTCCGCACTTGTTTTTGAAGCGCCCGGCGAGGGCCTCTCAGTCGTCATGCCCGGCCTTGTGCCGGTCATCCACGTCTTTTCCTTGCGGCGCGGATCATCAGACGTGGATGCCCGGGACAAGCCCGGGCATGACGGTGGAAATGCCCGGACCGACAACAAAGCAGACTCTCAAATCCGACCTCCGGGAAGCCGCACTCGCCGAGCGCGATGCGCTGCCCTCATCGGAACGCCAGCAAGGCGCCGAGACGATTGCCGCGCGGGCATTTCCGCTTCCCATCGCAGGGGGCGTCGTTGTGTCCGGCTTCATGCCGATGCGCTCGGAGATCAATCCGCTGCCGCTCCTGCGCAAATTTGCCGCGCAAGGCGCGCAGCTTGCGCTGCCGGTGATCCAGGGCCGCGGCAAGCCACTTCTGATGCGCGCCTGGAGCTTCGGCTCGCCGCTTGAAGCGCGCCAGTGGGGCATCAAGGAGCCGGCGAACGACGCGCCCGTAGCCGATCCCGACATCCTCATCGTGCCGCTTGCCTGCTTCGACCGCGCCGGTCATCGCATCGGTTACGGCGCCGGCTATTTCGACAAGACGATCCGCGCGCTGCGGGCGAAGAAGCGCGTCACTGCCGTCGGCATCGCATTTTCAGCACAGGAAATCCCGCGCGTTCCCGCGACGGAGTTCGACGAAAAGCTCGATCTCGTGCTAACCGAGCGCGAAGTGATCGATCTGCGCGGGCGCTGACGCATGCGAATCCTGTTCATCGGCGATGTGGTCGGGCGCTCGGGGCGAACGATCGTACAGGAGCGTTTGCCTGGCCTGATCGTAAACTGGAAGCTCGATTTTGTCGTGATCAACGGCGAGAACGCGGCTGGCGGATTCGGCATCACCGAGACGATCTATGGCGAATTGATCGAGGCGGGCATCGACGCCATCACGCTCGGCAATCACGCCTGGGATCAGCGCGAAGCGCTGGTGTTTATCGAACGCGCCCCGCGCCTCGTCCGCCCGCTCAATTTTCCGCCCGGCACGCCCGGGCGCGGCGCCGCGCTGGTGCGGACCAAATCGGGCGGACAGGCGCTTGTCATCAATGCGATGGGCCGCGTGTTCATGGACGCGCTCGACGATCCCTTCGCGGGCATCGATCGCGAACTCTCCGCATGCGTGCTGGGGCAGGGCGCGGACGCGATCGTCGTCGACTTCCATTGCGAGGCGACGAGCGAGAAGCAGGCAATGGGTTACTTCAGCGACGGACGGGCGAGCCTCGTCGTCGGCACACACACGCACGTGCCGACCGCCGATCACCGTATCCTGCAGGGACGCACCGCCTTCATCACCGATGTCGGCATGACCGGCGACTTCGACAGCGTCATCGGCATGAACAAGGACGAGCCGCTCACGCGTTTTCTGCGCAAGATCCCGCGCGCGCGCTTTGAGCCGGCTAACGGGCCGGCGACCCTGTGTGGCATCGCCGTCGAGACGGATGCGCAGGGGCTGGCGGTGAAGGTCGCGCCGGTCCGTTTGGGCGGACTGCTGGAGGAGGCGACGCCCGCGTTCTGGGGGTAGCGTCATTCCGGTTTGCCGCTTTGGCGCGCCCCGGAATGACGATATTTCCTTTCCCGCCGCCGCGGCCTATATACGCGCCCGAAAACCCACAACCTCGAAGCTTCGTTCTCGGTCATGGCCGGTCATTCCCAATTCAAGAACATCATGCACAAGAAGGGGCGCGCGGATAAGGCGCGCTCCAAGCTGTTCTCCAAGCTTGCCCGCGAAATCACCGTCGCCGCCAAACTCGGCATGCCGGACCCGGCGTTCAATCCGCGCCTGCGCGCGGCAATCCTCGCGGCACGTGCCGAGAACATGCCAAAGGACAACATCGAGCGCGCGATCAAGAAGAGCCAGGGGTCAGAGAGCGAGAACTACGACCAGATCCGCTATGAGGGCTATGCGCCGGGCGGCGTCGCCGTCATCGTCGAGGCACTGACCGACAACCGCAATCGCACCGCCGGCGAAGTGCGCTCGATCTTCACCAAGGCCGGCGGCAATCTGGCCGAGACCGGCGCGGTGTCGTTCATGTTCGACCACGTAGGCGTGGTGGAATACGACGCGAACAAAGCCGATGCTGACACGATGCTGGAAGCGGCGATCGAGGCCGGCGCCGACGATGTGATCTCGAACGAGGACGGCCACCAGATTTTCACCGCGACGGACTCGCTGGCTGAAGTCAGCAAGGCGCTGGAAGCCAAGTTCGGCGAGCCGCGCAAGTCGGCGATGATGTGGAAACCGCAGAACACGATCGCGGTCGACGACGAAGCCGGCGAGAAGATTCTGAAATTGATGGACGCGCTCGACGACAGCGAGGACGTGCAGAACGTCTACGCCAATTTCGAGATCTCCGACGCGCTGATGCAGAGGATGAGCGCGGCCTAGTCCCCGTTCGTCCCCGCGAAAGCGCGGGCCCAATCTGACGTGCCAAGCTGAAAGGTCCAGCTGGAGTCACGCTTGTGCGAGAACGAGCGGAGCGGGACGTCAAAACCCCCGCGCCACCTCGCGCACGTGCTCGACCTCGGGTGGGCTCGCGAAGCAATCGCCGACGAGCTTGCGCCATTCCTGGAAATCCGCAGAGCCGCGGAAATCGACCGTGTGGTTCTCCAGCGTCTCCCATTGCACGAACAGCCGATAGCGCTGCGGCTTCTCGTGCGAGCGCTTCAGCGCAATGCCCTTGCAACCCTTCGCGCGCTTGAACAGCGGTGTTGCCTTGCGCACGCCCTCCTCGAATTGGACTTCCGAGCCCGGCTTCACGTCGATCTGCGCGATTTCCGTAATCATCTTTTCGTCTCCCGCTGCATACCCCCTACCTCCGCTGCCTTGTGCAAACACGACTGGCACAGACAGTCCGCTACGGCATCGCCCGGCAGAGCAGGCGCACTGGCGCCGCGGCGCACCAGCATTCTGCCGACAGGCCGCATTCGAACGACACGCCGCAGCGCGCGCAGGCGATGCGACGCGGGACAGATGGTGCTGAAGCCGGTGCCGTCACCGCGTTTATGTAGCATTATGGAGGAGCGGCACGCGAGCCCTCGGCGTGGCGTCACTTGCCCGGCGGCGCGAGGCGGAAGATGCGGCCGTTGTCCTCATCCGTGAGCAGATAGATAGCCCCGTCCGGACCTTGCCGCACGTCGCGGATGCGCCAGCCTAGTTCGTGCAGCAAGCGCTCCTCGCGCACCGGCCTGTCATTCTCCAATTGTAGGCGGGACACGAGTTGGAATTTCAGTGCGCCGTTGAACAGGCTGTGCTGCCAGGCTGGCATGAGATCGCCGGTGTAGAAGGCCATGCCCGACGGCGCGATCGAGGGCGTCCAGTGCCACATCGGATCGATCATGCCTTCGGCGTGCTCTTTGCCGGTGCCGACCGGCGTGCCGTCGTAATTGACGCCGAAGCTGACGACCGGCCAGCCATAATTGCCGCCCTTCTTGATAATGTTGATCTCGTCGCCGCCCATGTGGGCCCGTGCTCCTGCTCCCAGAGCTCGTTGGTCCACGGATTGAACGCAAGTCCTTCCGCGTTGCGCACGCCATACGCCCAGATTTCCGGCAGCTCGTTCTGTCTGCCGACGAACGGATTGTCGGACGGCGCTTTGCCGTCCGGCGTGATGCGGATGATCTTGCCGACGCTATTCGACAGATTCTGCGATTCTTCCGCCTTGAAGTGATCACCGAGCGAGACGAACAAATTGCCGTCACGCGCCTGCACGATACGGCAGCCGATGTTGGCCGCGCCGCCGGGCGGTCCCTTTTGCACATAAATCGTTTGCACGCCCTCGAGCTTCGGCTGGTTGCCCAAATCGATCTGCGCGTGCGCGACGACGATTTGCGCGCCGCCGCCGACAGATTTTGCGTAGCAGAAGAAGATGCGTCGGCTCTGCGCGAAATCGTTTGCGAGCATCACGTCCATCATCCCGGCCTGTCCGCGATGATAGACCTCCGGCACGCCCGCGAGCGGCTCGGATGTCTTGCCGTCCTTCGTCACGAGGCGCATGCGGCCGGGCCGCTCGGTCACCAGCATGCGCCCGTCCGGCAAAAAGGCGAGCGACCACGGATGCACCAGATGCTCGGCAATGGTGGTCACAGCGATCTTGCCGGCGGAGGAGTCGAACACTTTGTCGGCCGCGTTCGCAGGTCCGGCGATAACAAGAGCGGCAGAGACGAGGAGCGCGGCGTGCATGGCGTGATCTCCCGGACGAAAGAACGGTGGGGCCGATGCGGCGTTCCGTCAACCGTGCGCCATGCCGGCGGTGACGATCGTCGCGGCGACGATCGTGCCGAGCGCAAGCCCCATCGCGGCCAGCAGTGCGGCCAGCGCGACGCTCCGACGTTCGCGGCCGAGCGACCGCTTCGGCGGCGGTGCAAATCCAGTTCGTTCCAACGGTTGGCGCATGGCAAAGGCCGCGAATCACTTTGCAATTCTGCGCGACGCTGCTTGTCAAATCGGGCAGCCATTCGGCCCGATTGCGGCGAGCCGTGTCACGAAGCGCGTCGATTTCGTGATGGAGGTTAAGGAAAAGTTAATTTGCAGTCCATCATGGCCCGGGCATAGCCGTTCGAAGGACGACGTTCTTTCAGAGCGCCCATGTTCCGGCCATCCCGCTTACGAAGGCACCGCACAGTGCTTGCGTTACTGCGCCGCGATCAAGTCCGCTGGCGTCCATTCCATCGGCACGTAGCCGGGCTCGTTCTCCACCCGCGCGAGCCAGCCGCGGATCGCCGGATAGTCGGTCAGTTCGAAATCGCACTGCTCGGCCACATGCGTATAGGCGTACACCGCGATGTCCGCGACGGTGAAATGCTCCGCGGCAAAAAAATCGTGCCGCTTCAAATGCGTTTCCATCACGTTGAGCGCGCTATAGCCGTGTTCCATCCAGCCTTCCAGCGCATGTTCCTGCAACGTGCGCCCGCCTTTCACCAGCGCCAGCCAAAAGTAAGCGGCACCGATGTTCGGCTCGAGGCTATGTTGCTCGAAGAACATCCATTGCAGCGCTTCGGCGCGCGCGATGCGATCGTCTGGCGCAAGTCGCGTGCCGCCTGCGACGTACCAGAGAATTGCGTTCGATTCTGCTAGATAGCGTCCTGGCGCGACTTCCAAAAGCGGAACCTGGCCGTTCGGGTTCTTCTCGAGAAATTCTGGCGTGCGGCTTTCGCCCTTGAGTATGTCGACCTCGACCAGGCGATAAGGAATGCCGAGCCGTGCGAGCGCAAGCCGCACCTTGTAACTGTTGCCCGACCGCTGCATGGAATAGAGCGTATACATTCCCAACACCTGTCTCCCCGTGTTTCGCCAATGAACCACGAAAGTCCGGCGATTGAATGACGAGTCGCCCCGTTCCGTTCCACACGAGTGCGCGCGGACGGAACGAAACGGCTCGCTCTGCTACACACCACAAAATTTCATTCCGCAGCGACGCGGTGTGCCCGCGCGTACTCGGCCAATGCCGAATCGTCGACCGGCACGATCGGCGTGAAGTCGCGATGCGCAATCCATTCCGCACGTGTGAATTTGGTGATGTGGTTGGAGACGGCGCACAGCGTCAGATAGACGATCTTTCGCGGATAGGGCGTGATGTTCGGCGGCGAGGCGTGCACGAGATTGCCGTGGAACATCAGTACCGAGCCGGGTTTTCCGGTCGGCGCCACAATGCCGGGCTCACCGTCGTGCTCGGCTTCGCGCGCTAGATGCGTGACGGTGTCCTTGTCGAGCGTCCACAGCGGATACGACGTCGTCAGCTGGTCGTGCCCCGCCTCGAACACGCCCTGTTTGTGACTCTTCGGGATGAGCAGCAGCGGTCCGTTGATCGGCATCACCTCGTCGAGGAAAACCGCGATGTTCATCGCGCGCGCCTCAGGCATCCCGTCGTCGCGCGCCCAGGTGCCGTAGTCTTGGTGCCATTGCCAGACGTCGCCCTCGAACGCGGCCTTGGCGTTCAGTTTGAATTGATGGACGTAGACGTCCTCGCCGAACAACTGCCGCAGCGGTTCGACTAGCCGCGGATGCCGCGCGAGGATGCCGAAGATCTCACTGAACGTGTGCGCGGCGAAGGCGGTGCGCGGCGCGCCGCTTTTCTCGCGCCAGACCTCCTGCCGGTCGAGCTTGAGGATGTTGTCGGCCTCGGCGCGCAGAAGCGCGATCTCGTCTTCCGAGAAGCAGTTCGGAAAGAAGACGTAGCCTTGCTCGTCGAAGGCCCGCAACTGCTCGGGCGACAGTCGCATGGACGCTCTCCCTGGTATCGGCGGCCGGTGTTCGGCTCTTGCCTGCATTGTAGGACCGGACGAGTAAAACGCCATCATTTGCTGCGGCCCGATTTGACCGCGATGCAGCATAAAAACTGGCAGTTCCGGCGCGGGCACGGGGAAAAGCCGCCCTGAATCCGTCAATCTGCTTGATGAAATCATCAGCGATTCGCGGCTTGCCGCGACGCGGCATGGGCTTTAGACCACTGCCGCACAGGAGATTCCCATGGCCTTCCTCGCCGACCATCTAAAGCGCATCAAGCCGTCGCCGACTATTGCCGTGACCGACAAGGCGCGCGCGCTGAAAGCGGCGGGGCGCAACGTCATCGGGCTGGGCGCCGGCGAGCCGGACTTCGACACGCCGGAGAACATCAAGGAAGCCGCGATCCGCGCCATTCGCGAGGGCCGCGCGTCGAAATACACGGCGGTGGATGGCATTGCCGAGCTGAAGCAGGCGATCGCGCAGAAGTTTAAGCGCGAGAACGGCCTCGACTACAAGACGTCGCAGATCACGGTCTCGGCTGGCGGCAAGCAGGTCCTCTACAACGCCTTCATGGCGACGCTGAACCCCGGCGACGAGGTGATCATCCCGGCGCCATACTGGGTGAGCTATCCCGACATGGTGCTGCTCGCCGGCGGCAAGCCGGTCGAGGTCGTCTGCAGCATGGAGGGCGGGTTCAAGATCACCGCGGCGCAGCTCGAGCGCGCGATCACGCCGAAGACCAAGTGGTTTTTGCTCAACTCGCCGTCGAACCCGACGGGTGCCGCGTATTCGCGCGCCGAACTCAAGGCGCTCACGGACGTGCTGATGAAGCATCCGCACGTCTACGTGATGACCGACGACATGTACGAGCATCTGACCTACGACGGGTTCAAGTTCTTCACCCCCGCACAGGTCGAACCAGCTTTGTACGAGCGCACGCTGACGATCAACGGCGTGTCGAAGGCCTATTGCATGACCGGCTGGCGCATCGGTTACGCCGGCGGCCCCGAGCCGCTGGTGAAGGCGATGGCTATGATCCAGTCACAGTCCACGACCAACCCGGCCGCGGCGTCGCAGTGGGCGGCGCTCGAGGCGCTCACCGGTCCGCAGGACTTCATCGCCAAGCACAACAAGATCTTCCAGGAGCGGCGCGATCTCGTCGTCTCGATGCTCAACCAGGCGAAGGGCATCAAATGTCCGACGCCGGAGGGCGCTTTCTACGTCTACCCGTCCTGCGCCGGCACGATGGGCAAGACGACGGCGAGCGGAAAAACGCTCGCCGACGACGAGGACTTCGTCACCGAGCTGTTGGAGCAGGAAGGCGTCGCGGTGGTGCACGGCTCGGCATTCGGGCTTGGGCCGGCGTTCCGCATTTCCTATGCGACCAAGACCGAAGACCTCGAGGAAGCCAGCCGTCGCATCCAGCGCTTCTGCGGGAATTTGAAGTAGCAGCCTTTAGCCCTCGCGCCGCTTTGGCGGAAAAGGCGAAGATCGGCTGGTATTCCGAAATCGGCGAACTGCAGCTCGGCGCGCTGTTTGCCTCGAGAGCCGGCGCAACGTGGCGGAGAAATTCGTGCGCGTCAGGGCTCGGCGGATTACGTCGGCATGCTGCAGTTCGGTCGTGCAGGCATGCGCGTGCTCACGCTTTCCACGCGCGAGATCGCGACGGTCACGCGCGCTACGCCTATCCGGCAAAGCCGCTCGGCCGCGGCGACGTAAGTGGAGATGGACGTCTCGCCGATCGGTGCGCGGTTCGATGTCGCGGACCTTGCGCGCCAGGTTGAATGGTACGCGGCCAGAAGCTGATCGAGACCACGACCGACGCCAAAGAATTGGTCGACGAGGAACTGGCGGGCACGCAATAGAGCTCGCCGCACGCGTCAAACATCCCGCATTGATTTGCGTCAGAAGGCGCCCTTGCCAGTCCGGCATTGTCCTGCGACGATCCTGCGACAGGGCCGGGAAACCAGGTCCGACCTCCCGGCCGGCAAGGGAGGACGATATGGGACAAAACGGCAATACTCCCAAGGGCCCACGCTGCATTGCGCTGGTGGGCCCCTTTCAAAGCGGCAAAACCACACTTCTCGATGCCATTCTCGCCCGCACCGGTGGGATCGCGCGCCAGGGTTCGGTCGACGCCGGCACCAGCATCGGCGATTCCAGCAAGGAAGCGCGCGCCCACAAAATGAGCGTCGAGGCGACCTTCGCCACCACCACATTCATGGGCGACAGCTATACGTTCGTCGATTGTCCCGGCTCCGTCGAATTCATCCACGACATGCGCGCCGTGCTCCCCGCCGTCGATGCTGCGGTCGTGGTCTGCGAAGCCGATGAAAAGAAAGTGCCGCAGCTCCAGCTCATCATGCGCGAACTGGAAGACCAGAACATTCCGCGATTTCTATATTTGAACAAGATCGACAAAGCCGACAAGCGCGTGCGCGAGACGGTCAAGCTGCTGCAGCCCGCGTCTCGCGTGCCGCTGCTGTTGCGCCAGATTCCAATTTGGAACGGCGACCTGATCGCCGGGTTCGTCGATCTCGCGCTGGAGCGAGCTTTCGTCTACAAGGAGCAGGCTCCGTCGGAAATCATAGACCTCAAAGGCGAAGACCTCGATCGCGAGAAGGAAGCGCGCTTCTCCATGCTGGAGACGCTCGCCGATCACGACGATGAGTTGATGGAGCAACTGCTGGAAGACATCCAGCCGCCGCGCGACCGCGTCTTCGACGATCTCTCGAAAGAATTGCGCGAGCGCGTCGTCTGCCCCGTACTGCTCGGCTGCGCGACGCGCTCGAACGGCGTGCTGCGCCTGTTGAAGGCGTTGCGGCATGAGGCACCCGGCATCGCAGAGACCGCGGCACGGCTCGGCGTCAAAGCGGGCTCTGAGTCGGTTGCGCTGACGATCAAGACCTTCCATACCGCGCACGGCGGCAAGATGTCGATCGCGCGCGTGCTTGCAGGTCAGATCGGCGACGGCACGACCTTGTGCACGCCGGCGGGTGACGCAGCCCGTGTCTCGGGCGTGTTCAAATTGATGGGTTCGCATTTCGACAAGCGCGCGCAGGCGGCGCCCGGCGAAACCGTCGCGCTCGGCAAGCTCGACAACGCCAAGACTGGAACGACGCTGTCCACCGGCAAGCAACCGCATGCGGCGCTCGGCGAGGCGAAGCCGCTGCCGCCCGTGCTCGCGATCGCGGTGCAGGCGAAGGAGCGCAAGGACGACGTCAAGCTCGGCGTCGCTTTCACCAAGCTCACCGAAGAGGACCCCTCACTCGACGTCGTGCACAATCCGGAAAACCATGACGTGGTGATCTGGGGGCAGGGCGAGATGCACTTGCGTGTCGCGACCGAACGGCTCGCCGACCGCTACGCCGTACCGGTCAGCACGCGCCCACCCACCGTCGGCTATCGCGAGACCATCCGTAAGCCGATTTCCGTGCGCGGGCGGCACAAGAAGCAGTCGGGCGGGCATGGGCAGTTCGGCGACGTCGTCGTCGAGATCAAACCGTTACCGCGCGGCAGCGGATTCCAATTCGAAGACCGCATCACCGGTGGCGTGGTGCCACGCAACTACATCCCGGCGGTGGAGGAGGGCGTGCTCGACGGGCTCCAGCACGGTCCCCTCAGCTTCCCGGTGGTCGACCTGCATGTCGCGCTAGTCGATGGCTCGTATCACACCGTCGACTCGTCGGATCAGGCGTTCCGCACCGCCGGACGCATCGCGATGAGCGAAGGCCTGCCGCAGTGCCAGCCGGTGCTGCTCGAGCCGATCCACGAGGTCGAGATTGTCTGTCCGAACGACGCGACGGCTAAAATCAACGCGATCCTTTCCGGCCGCCGCGGACAGATCCTTGGCTTCGACACGCGCGAGAACTGGTCCGGCTGGGACACAGTGCGCGCGCAGATGCCCGAGTCCGAGATCGGCGATCTCATAATCGAGGTGCGCTCGGCAACGGCCGGCGTCGGCTCGTTCACGTTCAAGTTCGACCACATGGCCGAACTGACCGGTCGCACCGCGGACCAGATTATCGCGGCAAGGCGCGCGGCGGAGTAAACTAACTCGAGTGAACTAATGCCAAAAGGCGTCGCGCTGATGCGCCGCCGCATGGCTGGCCAGCCGGTAAAGCCAAAAAAGGCTGGATTCTTCTCATCCGCCGGTGCGCGCGAGCCGCCCGCGGCCCGGCCTGCACGCGCGGCACGATGGTGATGTCCCCGGTCGATTCAAGGATCGCGAACTTGATCTGATCCATGCGCTCGATGCTGTGCAGCCGCTGCTTATCTTGTCGATTGGCGAATTCACCCATGTCCGTTCTCGGGCAGAGAACGAACGTTTAAATGGCGAAGTTCCGTCTCCCGTAACCGTGACTTGCCTGTGACACGCTTGGCCCCTATCGCTGCCCGGCGTTCATCCGGAGAGATTCGATGCGACTGATCCGCCGCCCTGGCTGGCATTTGCCTGACGCTCTCGCCACGCCCGAGGCTCTGGTATTCAACCGTCGTTCGCTGCTCGCCGGCGCTGCGGCAACCGCGCTTGCGCCGGCGCTCGCACGTGCGCAGCGCACGGCCGACGCGCTCGATCCGACGGCCGATCTCTATCCTGCAAGGCGCAATGACAAATACACGCTCGATCGGCCGATCACCGACGAGCGCATCAACGGCCACTACAATAATTTCTATGAATTCGGCATGGACAAGGAGGTCGCCGATCGCGCGCAGGCACTGCTGACGCGACCCTGGACGATTAAGATCGACGGCATGGTCGAGCAGCCGATCGAGATCGGCATCGATGATCTCATCCGCAAAGTGGGCCTCGAAGAACGCACCTATCGCCACCGCTGCGTCGAAGCCTGGAGCATGGCGATCGCCTGGACCGGCTTTCCGTTCGCCAAGCTCCTCGATCTCGCGCGTCCGCTTGGCTCGGCGAAATACGTCCGCATGGAGAGCTTCCTCGACCGTAAGATGGCGACGGGCCAACGCATGACCTGGTATCCGTGGCCGTATGTCGAGGGGCTGACGATGGCGGAGGCGACGAACGAACTCGCCTTCCTGGTCACCGGCGCCTACGGCCATCCGCTCGCAAAGCAGCACGGTGCGCCGTTGCGCCTCGCGGTTCCGTGGAAGTACGGCTTCAAGTCCGCGAAATCGATCGTGCGCTTCTCTTTCGTAGAAAAGCGGCCTGTCGGGTTGTGGGAGGAGCTTCAGTCGTCCGAGTACGGCTTCTGGGCGAACGTCAATCCGGCCGTGCCGCATCCGCGCTGGAGCCAGGCGACGGAAGAGGTAATTGGCACCGGCGAGCGCCGGCCGACGCTGATCTTCAACGGTTATGGCGAATACGTCGCCTATTTGTACAAGGGATTAGAGAACGAGCCGCTGTATATGTGAGGGCGCGCCCGTGTTCATGAATTCGTCATGGCCGGCTGCGGCACACGGCGTTTGTGCAACGCACAAAGCCGCTCCAAGCGCAAAAAAACGTGAAACCCGCCTGGCCGGTGCAGGCTTATTCTTGAGCGAAGTAGCTCGCGGGCGTGGCGACATGGAGCCGCCCTGATACGAGACGACTCCAGCCGGCATTCCCCGGGCGCCGCTCAGGGAGAATGACGATGGCCAATATTCTGGTAGGCGCGGGCGTCCAGCCGATCACGGTGCGCACGGTCGGACTGGCCGATCTGAACATCGCGCTGCGCAAGGGCCTCGACGACTTCATATCAATGCCGACGCACGCGGTCTTTGTCGTGCTGATCTATCCGATCATCGGCCTCGTGGTCGCGCGGCTTGCCTTCGGCTATTCGGTGCTGCCGCTGATTTATCCCATTGCGAGCGGCTTCGCGCTGGTCGGACCTGTCGCAGCGCTCGGGCTCTACGAATTGAGCCGCCAGCGGGAGGAGGGGCGCGAGCCGTCGGTGATGGAGGCGTTCGACATCGTCCACTCCTCGTCCATCGGCGCGATCTGCGCGATTGCTTTCCTCTTTGTGGTGATCTTCGGCGTGTGGCTTGCGGTCGCCAATGGCATCTACATCATGGCGTTCGGCTACGGTTCGCCGGCTTCGCTGAATCAATTCGTGCACGATCTCGTCACCACGTCGGCCGGCTGGTACATCATCGTGGTCGGCAATTTCGTCGGGCTCTGCTTTGCGGCGGTGGCGCTCAGCGTCGGCGTAATTTCGTTTCCGATGCTGGTCGACCGCGACGTTGGTGCGGCGGTCGCGTTGTGCACCTCGCTGCGCGCGGTGGCGCACAACCCGGTGACGTTCGGGATCTGGGGGCTGATCGTCGCGGCGCTGCTCGTGATCGGCTCGATTCCCTGCTTCCTTGGCCTCGCGATCGTGCTGCCTGTGCTCGGGCATGCGACTTGGCACCTCTATCGGCGCACGATCGATGCGGGCGGTGCGCCGCGCCCCATCGTGCGTCCGATCGAAATACGCACCGGCACAGGTGCGGATTTCCCGGTCAATTTGCTGCCGTGGAGGAGGCGGTAGGCGGCCCAAAAAACTCCGCTCATTCCCGCGCAAACGGGAATCCAGCAGGACCGTTCAGCTTGGCAGGTCAGCGTGGGTCCCCGCCTTCACAGGGACGAGCGGGGATAGTCAGGTACCAAATCGTTCCGCGAGCTTCCGGTCGAACTCCAGCACCGCCTGCAACAGCACCTGCGCGCCGGCGGCGCACTGCTCCTTCGAGGAATACTCCGCCTCGTTGTGGCTGATGCCGTCCATGCACGGCACGAAGATCATCGACGCCGGTGCGACGCGCGCGACGTATGCCGCGTCGTGTCCCGCGCCCGAGATCATGTCGCGCGTCGAATAGCCCGAAACCTGCACTGCCGAGCGCACCGCCGCGATGCAGTCCGGATGAAACGGCTGCGGCGGCTGCGTCCAGATCGTCTTCAGTTCGATCTCCAACGTGCGCTCGCTCCGCAGGCGCTGCGCCGCACCCGCGATATCGCGCTCAATCGAATCGAGGATCGCCGGATCGGGGCAGCGCAGGTCGATGGTGAAGAACACCTCGCCGGGAATGACGTTCGGCGACCCGGGCTTCACCTCTACGCGGCCGACCGTGCCGACGGCCGGGGGATAAGAACGCGCCGCATTCTCCACCGCCGAGATCAAATGCGCCGCGCCGACCAGCGCGTCGCGCCGTCGCGGCATCGGCGTTGTGCCGGCGTGACTGTCTTGGCCGACGATCGTCACCTCGTACCAGCGCATCGCCTGCACGCCGGTGACCACGCCGACGTCCTTGCCTTCCGCCTCGAGATAGGGACCCTGCTCGATGTGTAATTCGAAGAAGGCCGAGAGCTTGTGTTCGCCGCAGCGCTCCGGCCCGCGATAGCCGATCGTCTCGAGCGCGTTGCCGAACGTCTCGCCGTCGCGATCCGCACGCGTGGCCGCATGCTCGCGCGTGAACACGCCGGCGAAGACTCCGGAGGAGAGCATCGCCGGCGAGAACCGCGAGCCTTCCTCGTTCGTCCAGTTGACTACCTCGATCGGCGCGAAGGTTTCATAACCGGCACGCACCATCGTACGCATCGCCTCCAGCGCCGCGAGCACGCCGAGCGCGCCGTCGAACTTCCCGCCGGTCGGCTGCGTATCGAGATGGCTGCCGAAAGCGATCGGCGGCACATCGGTCCGCACGCCCGCGCGGCGCGCGAACATGTTGCCCATGTCGTCGATCGTGACGATGCAGCCGAGCGCTTCCGCCTGCGCCTTGAACCAGTCGCGCACCTGCCGGTCGAGATCAGTGAGGGTGAGCCGGCAGATGCCGCCCTTGGCGGTCGCGCCAAAGTGCGCCGTCTCCATCAAGTCGCCCCACAGGCGCTCGGGATCGATGGTGAGGTTTTTCATGCAGTATTCACTTTCGCGACGACTTCAACAGGTGGGTTCAGTGTGACCGGAAAGTAGCAGACTCGACGTGTGGCTAGGGCGCCCATTGTTGCGCGCCGCGTTGAAGCCATGGCGGTGCGTCGGTAGTCTTGCAACCAGCCGCTCAGGTTCGAGGCTTGCCGAGGCCATTGCACCGAACGAGCCGCAAGGGTGCCCCCCTGCGCGGGCTGAACGTGCCCGGCAGTCGGACTGACCGAAGCGCCTCCGTTATGTCGCTCAAGCCTATCCGGAATGTCGTCCAACTCGGCGCGATCTATTCCGGGACGCAGACGACTGTTGAACTGCCGCACCAACCGTTCCCGGCGCCCGCGGCACGTAGCGCACGACCGGAATACCGAAGACAGCCAGCTATCGCCCGGCGCGCCGCGGGATCAAGCGTCGATAATCGCGACGGCGCGTGTCCAACCGGCGGAACCGCCGCGCACTTTCACGGGGAAGCAGCTCACCATGAAACCGGTCGAAGGCAGCGCTTCGAGATTGTGCAGCTTCTCGATATGGCAGTAGCCGATTTCGCGGCCGGCACGATGACCTTCCCAGATCAGCTTGGGATCGCGCGTCTCGGCGTATTTCTGCATCGTGTAGACGAAGGGCGCATCCCAGCTCCAGCCGTCGGTGCCGGTTATGCGCACACCGCGCTCGGTGAGATAAAGCGTCGCCTCGCGCCCCATGCCGCAGCCTTTGGCGACGTAATCGGGCCGGCCGTAGGCGGCGCCCGCGCTGGTGTTCACCACCACTATCTCCATCGGCGACAGCCTGTGACCGATGCGCTTGAGCTCCGCTTCGACGTCAGCTGCGGTCGCGACGTACCCGTCGGCGAAATGTCGGAAGTCGAGCTTCACGCCCGGCTGAAAGCACCATTCGAGCGGCACCTCGTCAATCGTGATTGCGCGCTTGCCATGGTCCATCGTGGACGCGAAATGCCACGGCGCGTCGAGGTGAGTCGTACAGTGCGTCGACAGCCGCACCCATTCGAAGCCCCAGCCTTCGCCGTCGGGCAGATCCTCTTTTTTCAAACCGGGAAAGAATTTGAGCACATCGGCCGCGGTCTGCTCGTGATTGAGATACTCGATGCTTGGCCCATAGCCCGGCGGATCGGCGGCGACGTCATTTTCGAGCGGGATCGAGATGTCGATGATTTTGCGCGGCATTGCCGATGCTTTCTTCGTCATGCCCGGCCTTGTGCGGGGCATCCACGTCTTTACTCTGGACGCGCATCATCGAAGCCGCGGATCGCTAGGACAAGCCCGGCCATGACCATCAAGGGAAGAAGCACACAATGCCTGCTTATTGGGTCGCGCGTTCCAAGGTGAACGACCCCGTCGAGTACAAGAAATACACCGACCTCGTTCCCGGTATAATCGCCAAATACGGCGGCAAGGTTTTGGCGCGCGGCGGGCGTTTTCAGATCATGGAAGGTCCGGACAAATTCCACCGCTTCATCGTAATCGAATTTCCAACCTTCGAGCAGGGCGTCGCCTGCTTCAAGTCGCCGGAATACGACAAGGCCGCTGCTTTCCGGCGCAGCGGCGCCGGCGAGGTCGAGACCATGACCGGACGCACCGCCGACGGCCGGATCGAAACGGTGCGCGTCGTGCCCGACGGCTCGCCGGTGGCCAATTACGGCTTCGACGTCACGCCGGCGCGGCTCATAACCGGGCTCATCACCGAGCGCGGCGTGATTGCCGCCTCGCGCGAGGCGCTGGCGAGGGCTTTTCCGGAACGCGCCGGCGCGGCAGAATGAGACTCCGATGAGTCTGGTTCGCGTGGAGTCCGTTGCGTGCGTAAGCTCGTTCATCGTCCGCTCTCGAACGTACCGCTCCCTGGAATTCTCAGTATGAACGTTCCACCCGACGCTTCGGCCAGCGCGACCGCCAGGATCGCATCTTCAGACTCGCCTTTGGTGGACGGGCGGCAATCGGAAACGGCGCTCGCAATCGCCCGTGGCACCGCGCGCTATTTGCACGCGCTCGGCTATTGCGTCGTCAGCGAACTGCCGCTGCCGTCGGGCCGGCGCGCCGATCTCGTCGCGCTCGGCGGCGACGGTGAAATCATCATTGTCGAGATAAAATCCTCGGTGGCCGATTTCCGCGCCGACCAAAAATGGATGGACTATCGGCGGCACTGCGATCGGCTGTTCTTCGCCACCCATGCCGGCGTGCCTTGCGATATTTTCCCCGCTGAGGCCGGGTTGATCGTCGCCGACGCGTTCGGCGCCTCGATCGTGAGCGAAGCGCCGGAGCAGCGCATTGCCGCCACCACCCGCAGATCGGTGACGTTGCGCTTTGCCCATGCGGCGGCGCTGCGATTACAAGCGGTTGCCGATCCGCACGGACCTTACAACGGCGAGTTCTAGGCGCCAGGCGGAGCCCACCGCGTCAAAGCATCGAGCGGTTGATAAGGGAATTATTTCGGTGCGCGCTTCGCCAGGATGCGCTGCAACGTGCGGCGATGCATGTTAAGGCGGCGCGCGGTTTCGGAAACATTGCGGCCGCACAGTTCGTAAATGCGCTGGATATGTTCCCACCGAACCCGATCGGCTGACATCGGATTTTCCGGCGGCTCGATCTTTCTGTTGTCGAGGGCGAGCAGGGCCGCGGCAACATCGTCGGCGTCGACCGGTTTGGCCAGATAGTCGACCGCGCCGAGCTTCACCGCATTCACCGCGGTCGCGATATTGCCGTAGCCGGTGAGAATGATCACGCGCGCCTCCGGGCGGCGCTTCTTCATCGCCGAAATAACGTCGAGGCCGTTGCCGTCGCCGAGCCGCATGTCGACCACCGCAAATGCGGGGGCGGCTTTTTCAACTTGCAGAAGACCGTCGCTGACCGATTCAGCGGTCGTTACCGTAAAGCCGCGGCCTTCCATGGCGCGGGCCAGGCGCTGCAGAAACGACTTGTCGTCCTCGACGATCAGAAGCGAACGCTCGTTCGGCATCGCGCTTGATCCGGAATCGTTCATCCTAGTTTCCGTTCCTAGACCTTGCCAAGCGGGTCTCTTTCGCGGCGGCACCGGCCGGCACGGCGACTTTAAGTTAAGAAGCGACAGCCGCGGCCTCAAGTGGGGGCGGCGCGAGCGGAGTTTCAAAATCCTCCCGGTTCCAACTCACGGTGATGGTAGCGCCATGCAGCGGCGGCGCCTGATTGACCAGCGAGAGTTTGGCTCCGGAGCGCTCCAGAAGCGTCTTGGCGATAAAAAAGCCGAGCCCGAGCCCAAACAGCGCCGTTTCGTCGGCGTCCGAACCGCGGGGCCCGGGCCGGCGATGGGTGACATAGGGCGCGCCGAGGCGATCGACCACTTCGGGAGCAAAGCCCGGCCCGTCATCGCTGATGATGATGCTGACCTCCTCCGGCGTCCAGCTGGCGGCAATCTCGACCCGGCTGTGGGCGAAATCGACCGCATTTTCAATCAGATTGCCGAGGCCGTAGCGGATCGCCGGATTGCGCTCACCGGCCGGTTCGCTGGCGCGGTTGGTCGGATAGCCGACAATGATGGCTACGCCGAAATTGCGGTGCGGCGCCACCGCTTCCTCGATTAGGGCCGAGAGCGGCGTGCGATCGAACGGCTCGCCGGCCGGCAGCTCGGTGATCTTGGCCAAAATCTCGCGGCAGCGCTGGGCTTGTTCGCGCAAGAGCTTGACGTCCTCGGCGTAGGGCGAGCCGGGTTCGAGGGTGCGCTCGATCTCGCGGATCACGACGGTGATGGTCGCTAGCGGCGTGCCGAGCTCATGCGCCGCGGCGGCGGCCAAACCATCGAGCTGGGATAGATGCTGCTCACGCGCCAGCACCAGTTCGGTAGCCGCCAGCGCGTCCGACAGCTGCCGCGCCTCCTCGGCAACCTGCCACGTGTAAACGCCGATATAGCCGATCGCGAGCAGGATCGAGAGCCAGACGCCCACCATGTAGATTTCGGGAAGCTCTAGCGGATTGTCGGTATCCCACGGCAAATCGTAATGCAGGAAAACCAGCATCGTGGCGCAGAACATCGCGAAGGTGCCGATCAGCAAGGTCATGCGCGGCGGCAGCGCGGTGGCCAAGGCGGCCTATGTTGCGCGCGAGCGGCTCCATGATGCACGCACCGGAATGACGCGCGATTACCGGCACGTCCGCGGCCTGGAGCACGCCGAGATCATGCTGCCGGCAGCTATTGGCGCCGGCGGCGCCGAGTGGGCGCGCGACCGGACAACGCTGTGGAACAGCGCTGAATCCGCCGAACGCAACCGCAACGCCCGCGTCGCACGCGAGTACACGGTCGCGCTACCGCACGAGCTGACGCGCGAG
>Ga0207766_1000026_pt1 | contig 26086 bp, 19 predicted proteins | sample LuqExpMetageno68_FD_187825 | JGI IMG/M metagenome (GOLD analysis project Ga0207766, IMG submission 187825) | Tropical forest soil microbial communities from Luquillo Experimental Forest, Puerto Rico - Sample 68 (SPAdes) | ecosystem: Environmental > Terrestrial > Soil > Tropical forest ...
TCCCGCGCCATCCGGATAAATCCTCGAGTCGACAAACCGAGCAAGTCGAGGCTCGGCACCTGATATCCGAAGACGAAATCGGGATGGTCTTGCAGATTGCGGCCGACGCCCGGCAGGTGACGCACCACTTCGATGCCGAATTTGCGCAATTCATTGCCATCGCCGATCCCGGATAGCATCAGGATTTGCGGCGATTGGATCGCGCCCGCGCTGAGGATGACCTCGCGCCGAGCTCGCAGGATTTTCCGCTGGCCGTCTTGGTGGTACTCGACGCCCACGGCGCGGCTGCCCTCGATCAAGATGCGCAACACGCGCGCCGAGCACTCGACGCGCAGATTGGGCCGTTTGCCAAGATGCGGATGGATATAGGCGCGCGCCGCGCTGTAGCGCTCGCCGTTCTTCTGCGTGACTTGATAGATGCCGAGCCCTTCCTGCTCAGGACCGTTGAAATCCTCACAGATAGGAAATCCCGCTTCGCGCGCAGCCTGCAAAAAGATCGGGTGGAACGCATTGTCGGTGCGCAGCCTGGCGACGTTGAGCGGACCGGTTCGGCCATGCCATTCGCCATCAAAATCCTCGTTGCATTCGGACTTCTTGAAGTAAGTAAGGACATCGGCGAACGACCAGCCGCTGTTGCCTAGTGACGCCCAATGGTCGTAGTCCGCCGGGTGGCCGCGCGTATAAACCATGGCGTTGATCGCCGATGATCCTCCGAGCGCTCTGCCGCGCGGCTGGTAGCCGCGTCGCCCGTCGAGGCCGCGTTGTGGCACGGTTTCGAAGGCCCAATTATTGAAACGCCGCGGAACCATCAGGATGCCGGCGAGAGGCGTCTTGACGACCCAGCTATCGCCGGAGCCGCCGGCTTCCAGCAGGCCGACGGTGACGCGCGCATCCTCGCTCAGCCGGCTCGCGACGACGCAACCGGCCGAACCGGCACCCAATACCAGATAGTCGAGTTCATCCATCGTGCGCCTTCAAATGATCCAGCGCAGCAGACGAAAGAACTGATCAAATGCCCGGCCGTACGGAGGCAACAACAGATCGATCCAGCTCAGCCGCGATCGATAGAAAATAGGCTTTTCCTTGCTGAAAGTGCGAAAGCCCCATTCGCCGTGATAGCTGCCCGAGCCGGAGGCGCCGACGCCGCCGAATGGCTGGCGCTCCTGACCAATGTGCATGAGACAATCGTTCACAGTCACGCCGCCCGCTATGGTCTCTTGCAGCACCCGCCTGCGCGCCTTGCGGTCTGTTCCGAACCAATACAACGCCAGTGGCCGCTCGCGCGCATTGACGAAGGCGATTGCCTCCTCGCGGTGAGCGTAAGGGATAACCGGCAGGATCGGCCCGAAGATCTCTTCGCGACGGACCAGCATGTCGTCGTTCGTCGCAAGGATCAGGGATGGCGGAAACTTCCGCACCGATTCCCATTCCTCAGGCTTGTCAGCTCTGCGCTCGATCCGCGCGCCCTTGACCGCGGCGTCGTCAATAATCCTTTGCAGACGCTCGTAGTGGGCGGCATCGATGATAGAGGTATAATCGGGATTGCTCGGGTCTGAGCCGTATAGCGTCGCGACCGCCGCGAAAAGAAGCTCGACGAATTTCTCCTGCAGATCGGCGGGGCAGAGAACGTAGTCCGGCGCAATGCACGTCTGCCCGGCATTGAGCAATTTGCCGAAGGCGATCCGACGCGCAGCCTGCGCAAGATCAGCGGAACGATCGATGATCGCCGGCGACTTGCCGCCGAGCTCGAGCGTGACCGGAGTCAGGTTCTTCGCCGCGCTCGCCGCGACAAACTTCCCAACGCGCGTGGATCCGGTGAAGAGCAGATGATCGAAGGGCAGCGCCGCAAAGCTCTCGGAAACCGCCGGCCCGCCTTCAACTACGACAATCTCCTCAGCGTCAAAACGTTCTTTAACTGCATTGTTGAGGCAAGCTGAGAAGCGTGGCGCCAGTTCGCTCGGCTTGATCATGACCAGATTGCCCGCCGCCAATGCGCCGACAACGGGGCCCAAGCTCAGCATCAACGGAAAATTCCACGGCGCGATAATGCCAACGACGCCGAGCGGCTGCGCTACCAGCCGGTTTGATCCGGGTAGGAAATGCAAATCCGTAGTGACGCGCCGAGGCGCCATCCACTGCGCAACATGCCGACTGGCATGCTTGATGGCAGCTTCGACGATTACTGCCTCGGCAAAACGCGTCTCATGCTTAGAGCGATGACCGAAATCCTCCGAGATGACAGCCTCAAAATTCGAGCGATTCCGATCGAGCAATGCGCCAAGTCGCTTGAGGCGATCTTTGCGGATCGCAAGCGGAACGTCGATGTTCCGGTGGGATGCCGCCTGAAGCGCCCGGAACGCCATCACCATGCACTGTCCGGCGCCGGATTCGTTGCCGACGGGCGACGCCATCACTCCGTGCTCTCCTTTACCGGCGGACGCAAGTACCATCGAACTGGCGCCCGCACGGCTTCCGTTAGCGGCGACTCCGCAAGAACCCAATTTCTTGCACCGGCTTGCCGCGACAATGATCTAGATCAAGCGGGATGGGCACCTTCGCGCCAATATCAAAGCCGGAAAGCGCAGTCTTGATTCATTGGTCGAGCAGACTGTCATCTCCTGCGAACAGCGCCTTCAGCAGCTTTCGCTCACGGCTGACAATCAGATCGACGAACTTCTTGGTGTTGTTGCCAATCGTATGGAAGGCATCATGGCCGCGCTCGAGAAAGGTGTGCAACTGGCCAAATCCGGTAAGTCGCGCAGGCCGACGCATGAGTTTGAGCGCGCTGGTCACGAAAGGCTGATCGTTGAGCCGGCCGAGCGACGCTCCGAGTTCCTTGACGAGAGTGATCTGGCGCTCGCGGTCCTCACGCCGGCCGACCTTACGATAGGCTTGGCCGTAGACAGCGGCATCGAGCTTCCCGATCTTGCCGCCGAGCGTGTTCACCATGGCGATATCGAGTTCTTCCGAGAGGGCGTGCAGCTCGATGGCGTCAGCGGCCGTCTCCAGCGCGGCTGTCGGCAAGAGCTTCGCCATGATCGGAACGACCCGCTGCACGTCGAGCGCGAGTTTCCCGAGGTCGTTGGAACCATAAACATCAGTGAGGAAGAAGGTCGCGGCCGGTCCCATGTTCGGACTGGCCAGCAGGTCCGCGTGTGTGCGCGCCAGCCGCACCGCCTGCCAGGCGCGCAGGCGCTCTCGCGCCGCCTCGACATCCGGGTCGGCCTTGGCAGAACCGCGCAACTGAACAGCAAGATCAAGCTGGTGGTGCAGACGCTGCACCACGTCTTCCATATCGCTCAAACTACAGCGCTCATATTGGTCCAGACGGTAACGACCGCGCGATTCCGGCGCGTATGGCGTGGCTCGCCATCTACCATAGCTATAGCGTCAAGTCCCACCAGCTTGCGAGGGAATCGATGATCTCCCCTAGCGAACGCATGGACCCGGTTGACGTCACATGGTGGCGGATGGACCGGCCGACTAACCTGATGATCATCGTCGGCGTGCTGATGCTGGCGGGTCCGGTCGACATCGGTCGTCTCGAACGCACATTAGAAAAACGGATCCTCGCCTTCCCCCGCTTCCGCCAACGGGTCGAGGCGAGCAGCAGCGGAATCTGGTGGTGCGATGATCCGCACTTCCACATATCCCATCATATCAAGCGGGTCCGGCTCCCAGGCCGGGGAACAAAGGCTGATCTTGAGCGCTTTGTTGCCGATCTATCGGCGCAACCGCTCGACCTGGCGCATCCGCTCTGGCAGTTCCACATCGTTGAGGACTATGCAGGCGGCGTCGCCGTTATCGCGCGCATCCACCACTCCATCGCAGACGGGATCGCTCTCATTAGCGTGATACTCTCGCTCACGGATGAGCAACCGGACGCGCGGCCAGTTCCACGTAAACGTCAGCGGCCGGCCATGAGTAGCGATTCAGCCCCGGCAAATCCCCTGCAAGCGATCGCCGGTCTTGCCACTGGTGTAGCCCAGATGGTCGGCACCGGCCTCAGCCTTTCCACGGAAGCGCTTCAAACCGCGCTCGGACTCGCCACTCACCCGACCAAGGCGGCCGAGACCTTGCGCGAGGGGACCGGCATCGCGGCTGAGCTCGCCTACCTTCTGTTGATGCCGAGCGACAGCCAGACGCGGTTTAAGAAAAGCCCGTCCGGCGACAAGCGGGTGGCCTGGACCGACCCAATTCCTCTGCCCGAGGTCAAGGCGGTCAGTCACGTCCTCGGCTGTTCGGTGAACGACATGCTGCTCGCTGCAGTCGCCGGAGCGCTCAACGGCTATCTGTGCGACCACGGCGATCCTACCGAGGGTGTCGAGGTGCGCGCCCTAGTGCCGATCGATTTACGCAGTCCGGGCAGCGAGCGCGAACTGGGCAATCGCTTCGGCGTTTTGGCACTCGAGCTGCCGGTTGGTCTCGTTTCTCCGTTGGCCCGCCTACAGGAGGTACATAGGCGGATGGCGGCGCTCAAACAGTCCAAAGAGCCGGCGGTAACGCTTGGATTGCTGGCTGCGCTTGGCAACGCCCCGCAGACTGTGCAGGACACGGTCTTCGATCTGCTGCTGAGCCGCGCCAGCGCGGTGATAACTAATGTCCCGGGCCCGCAACGCGCGCTCTACCTCGCCGGCTCCGAACTAAAGCAAATCATGTTCTGGGTTCCGCGTCCGCACAATATCGGTATGGGTGTTTCGATCATCTCGTTCAACGGCCAGGTTCAATTTGGGCTGATCACCGACACAGCCGTCGTACCCGATCCACACGCTATTGTTTCCCGCTTCAAGCCGGAATTCGAACAACTACTCTATTACGTGATGTTGGAGTCCTGGGAGCCGCCGGAGGTGGCTGAAGGCGCCGAGGTGCGCAAATCGAAGGCTAAACGACGCAGGCGCACGCCGGGGTCACGGCAAGGCGGTATTGCGGGCTAGATCATTTTGGCCTTCGCGCGCTCAATATCGAGTTGTTCCATGGCGTCGGCCACCGGGCAAGCGGCTGCTTCCTCATAAAGCGCCCTCGCCTGCTGCCGCTTCGCTTCGCCGAACATCAAGGTCAAGCCGTCCGCATATTCGATGCGCGCGATCGCCGAGTCCGGATTGAGCTTGAGCGCGGTCTTGAAATGCTTGATGCCGGCATCAGTGCTGGCCCCGTAGGTCAAGCCACCGAGGAATGAACCAATCTTGTTGATCACTTCGGCGTGGTAGGTGCCGAGCGCAATATGTGCGTCAGCATGATGGCGCTCCAAGTCGATCGTGCGGTCGAGATCTGATTTGATCTTGCCGCCGAGACCCTGCGCCAGCGCCTGGGCGACCGAGAGGCCCTGCGCATAACGGCCGAGCGCCTGAGCATGCAGATACCAGCCATTGGGAAGGCTCTCGGCGCATCCGAGCAGTTCCTCGGCGCGGTGGGCCGCTTCGAGGAAAAGCGCGAGTTTGGCCTTTGGGCCGGTCTCCAGATAAGTAGCATAGATGTTCGCGGCCTTGTTGGCCACGTTGAAGCCGAGCAATCCAAGATCAAGTCCGATTTCCACGGCTTCGCCAAAGTCGCCGCGGTGGTAGGCACGCCAGGCATCGGCCAACGACTCAGCTGCCTTGTCCAACGAGACCGATGGTTTCAGCTGCGGATGAACCGCAACAAGCTTGTGCAATGTCGTTGGATCAGGAAAAGGTTCGCAATCGCCGCGATGCAGCCGCGTCCAGGACTTTGCCAGTTTGTGGCCGGGATACTGGTAGCCGGGTTCCGCGTAGGCGAAAGCTTTCCACCGCGTCTTCAACATCTCGCTTCCAAGCCCTAATACGCAAACACTTCACCCGGAAGATAGCTCCGCGTCCACCCGTAACAATGCTTCAAGTTGATCCAGCGTGCGATCGAGTTTGCCCGCAGCGCTGACACGGCGGCGTTTGATTGTCGCGTGGGGTTGCACCAGCGTGCGGGTTTTGTCGGCGAGCGCAGCCCTGTCGATGGTTACGCCATAACGAGCGAAAATGGGCTGCAGCTCTGCATAGCGATGGCGCAGTTGCGCGCGCGTCCGCTGATAAGCGTGCTCGCAAAGACGCTTACGCTCCGAGTAGTTGAACACGTTGGCGAAGAACATTTCAGTATCGTCGCGCCTCGGCTCGAACAGCACCACGTCGGCGCCAGGAAATTCGCGGCGATAACGCGCCATGCCCGTCTGCATGCGGGAATAGATGATTGCCCGGAAGGTCTGCGAAAGCACCGTCGGAAGCCCGCCTTCGACTAGTGAGATCGGCCGGCCGTGGCTATGCCGCGCCGCGGCTTCGGCGTCGAACGGCACCAGTGGATTGATACAAAGCAGGAGCTTCACGCCTTCCCTCAGCGCGACTGAAGCGTGCAGCGTCTTGACCAGCGCGCCGTCCACGTAGTGACGCTCGCCGATCTCGACGGGGGGAAACAGCCCCGGCAGGGCAGCGCTCGCCAGCACTGCCTGCGCGATCGGGACATCGTCCCAGCCACGCGCGCCGAATGGAACCGCCTCCGCGGTATCAAGATCGGTCGCCACCACGAACAGCTTCCGTCGCAATTTGCGGAAGTCGTTAGTGCGACCGGGCGCCGAGAACAGCCTGGCGAGATATTCGCCGATTCCAGAATTGTCAAAGATGCCGGCCGGCATTGCATGCGCAAGCTGCCAAAACGATTCGACCAGGCCGCGTCCGCGCGGGAACGTCAGGTAATCCTGGGCGGATGATTTGAGCAGATGGGGCAGCAAAGCCAACCGCTGAGCATATTCCCTCAACGCCGGACGCATCAGCACATCGGGCTCGAACGGATCGTCTGCGGCCTCACTCTCGATGAACATCTGATGCATCGCGCGCGGCGTCAGACCGTTGGCGAGCCCCGCGGCTATGAAGCTGCCGGAACTAACGCCAACGTAAACGCCGCAGTCGGCGAGGTTGAAGCCGCTCAAGACCTCATCGAGCGCAACCAGCGTGCCGATCTCATAGATTGCGCCCAAAGGGCCGCCGCCGGCCAAAGCGACGCCTCTTGCAGGATGCGTCACATTGTCCCCCACTTCTTTCGGGCAGGAGCATCTTGTCGGCCTCGTTTGCGCGAGGCTTATTAATGCACTACGCCGCGATTAGTGGCGCTTCCCGCTGACGCGCATCGTCGACGACAGCTTGTCAGCGACTGCTGTCAACTCGACGACTCGCCGGGACAGATGGTCGATGTCCTTCTTGGTCGGCACGTTGAGGCTGTGCAGCGCACGGGCAACACGTTGCTCGAACACGTTCTCGAGCTTGTCCCAAGCTCCGGTCGCATTGTTGCGCAGCTCTGCAACGCGTCCGCGAATGTCGTCTACCGTTTGACCGGCTGCCTGTTTAGTCCGCTTCTGAACCGCCTCGCCTTCCTTTACCAGGGCGTTGAAGAAACCGGCGCCCTCTTGCTGAGCCTTGGAAAACGCACCAAGTCCAGCAAGCCAAATCTGGGTTGCCGAGTCACGGATCTTTGCGACCAACTGCTCGCCGGTTGCCGGCGCTGCTTTCTTCACTTTCTTCGGCATATCTCTCTCCTACTATGGGGGACTAAAGCAAAATTATAGGTCGCTTTTGCAACCCCAGTTTGAGCGAGATCAAAGCTGCATCGCTCGCGCAGGTAGACGCTGGAGAGGCTAGGAGGCCGGTGCATCCCCGTTGGACTATGAACAGCCGAGGCATGGGCTCGGGACATAGAACATGATCTATTTCGTCACCGGCGCCAGCGGCTTTATCGGTAAGCGGCTTGTCCGCGCGTTATTGTCGCACCCCGGCTCTACCGTTTACTTCCTGTTGCGCAACGCATCGCCAGAGCGCGTTGCAAGACTACGCGAGTACTGGAAGACCGACGAAACTCGCGCCATTCCAGTGGCCGGAAATCTGATCACGGCGGAACTCGGCGTCGCCTCTGATGAAGTGGCAACGCTGATGAATAAGGTCGATCACTTTTTCCACCTGGGCGCAGTCTATTCGCTTGAAGCCGATCCCAGCGTCGAGCTGATGACCAACGTCGATGGCACGCGTAACGCGCTGTGCTTTGCCCAGACGATCAGTGCTAAACGCTTCCACCATATGAGCTCGATCGCGGCGGCCGGACTCTATCAAGGCGTGTTCCGCGAGGACATGTTCGAAGAGGCGGAGCGTCTCGAGCATCCCTACTTCGCCAGCAAGTTTCAGGCGGAGAAGATCGTCCGCGAGGAATGCCGCCTACCCTGGCGCATCTACCGCCCCGGCATCGTTGTCGGCGACTCCAAGACCGGCGAAATGGACAAGGTCGACGGGCCTTATTATTTTTTCAAGTTGATCCAGAAATTGCGAAAAATATTACCACCCTGGCTGCCGGTAATCGGAGTCGAGGGCGGACGCATCAATCTGGTCCCGGTCGACTTCGTCGTTTCCGCACTTGATCATCTGGCTCATGTCGACGGCCAAGACGGGCATTGCTTCCACCTGACCGATTCGGATCCGCACCGCGTCGGTGACATCCTTGCTCTTTTCGCTCGGGCGGCGCACGCGCCGGACATGGGCATTCGCATCAATGCGGCGCTGCTCGGCTTGATCCCGCGTGGCATCTTAGACGGCGTGCTGGCGCTGACGCCGGCGCGCCGCCTTCGCGAAGCCATCATGAAGGACCTCGGGCTGCCCGACGGGATCCTTCAGTTTCTCAACTACCCGACGCGGTTCGACAACCGCGATGCGCAGCGGCTGCTTGATCCGGCAGGCATCCGCGTCCCGCGAATTGAGGACTATGCCTGGCGACTGTGGGACTACTGGGAACGTCATCTCGATCCCGATCTGCATATCGATCGCTCGCTGCGCGGTCGCGTCGCCAACCGCATCGTGCTTATCACCGGCGGCTCTTCCGGCATCGGTAAGGCTGCTGCCCTCAAGATCGCCGCTGCAGGCGCCGTCACCCTCATCGTCGCCCGTGATACGGCAAAGCTCGCAGCGACCCGGCTGGAGGCAGCCGCACGCGGCCTTTCGATCGTCACCTACGCAGCAGATATCGCCGATCCCGCCCAGTGCGACGCGCTTATCAAGACGATCATCGCCGACCATGGCGGCGTTGATATCCTGATCAACAATGCCGGCCGCTCGATCCGCCGCGGGATCGAGCATTCTTATGACCGCTTGCATGACTTCGAACGCACGATGCGCATCAATTATTTTGCCAGCGTGCAGCTGACCATGGGCCTGCTGCCGGAAATGGTGAAGAAGCAGAGCGGTCACGTTATCAACATTTCCTCGATCGGCGTGCTCGCCGGTTCTCCGCGCTTCTCGGCCTATGTGGCGTCAAAGGCTGCGCTGGAAGCATGGACGCAGTGCGCCGCCGGCGAGTTCCTCGACCGGGGCATTAATTTCACGATCATCAACTTCGGATTAGTGCGCACCCCAATGATCGCGCCAACCAAATTCTACGACCACGTCCCCACCATGACGCCGGAAGAAGCCGCCGACCTCATCGCTGAGGCGATCATCCGGCGCCCGCTGCGACTTACCACGCGTCTCGGCGTCTTTAGCCAGGTCGTGCAGGCGCTCGCTCCGCGATTCGGGCAGACTATTTTGAACACCAGCTTCCGCATGTTCCCGGACTCGGCCGCCGCTACCGGAAAGGCTGGCAGTGAAGTGCCGACCGCTGACCAAATCGCTTTCACTCAGATGCTCCGGGGACTGCACTATTGACGTAGTCCGGTTGTTCGAGCTCGGCCTGCAGGTGTTGAAGCACAGCCGGCGAAAACAACATGGTGAAATGGCCGAGAGTTGCAAACACAATCTCGCGTGCGCCGACCAATCGGCTGCTGTCCTGCGGCGCGACAATTTCATCGATCCCGCCCCAGAAGCTCGTCACCGGGATGGCGAATGTCTCTTGATCTCCCAGTTGCCGGATCCACCGACTCTTGGGCCGCAGCTGGCAGCCATCTCGCCCCAGCGCTAGGTACGCCAGCACAGTGCCGTGGTGCGGTGATCCGAGCGTGATCAGCCTGCTCACCCGCTTGCAACCGTGGCGCCGCAGATAGGCGCGCGCGACCAATCCGCCCATGCTGTGCGCGATCAGCGCCACCCGGTCGGTCCCGGTCTCGGCACACAGCGCCTCGATGCGGGCGTGCAGCCGCTCGGCAAAATTGTCGATGTCGCCGCGCACTGGTTCGAGATTGATCGTCGCCATCGCGAAACCGTTGGCGCGCAGACGGCGGCGCAGCCACCACCATTGCCCCCGATTGGAGGCGTAACCATGGACCAGCAGCACAGGCGATCGACGGTCGCGAGCGCATCCCACATCATCGCCCCCCATCCACCAACGCTCGAATGGCTGAATGACCGCGAAAACGGCGAGAAAGGCGAGCCACTCGCCGGCCATCCCGCACCATAGCTGCAGAGTTCCGATACGCGGAACGGCGGCCGCCCGCATGCGACAATAAAGCGCAATGGGATAGATGACGACGAGCGGAATGGAATTAACGGCAAGGAAAGCCGCAGTCGCGAGCGCAGTGACCGCGTCCGCGCTCCAACCCCGCGTACGCGCCAAGTACGTGCACGCGATGAATAAAATCGCCGCCTCCAAGGCAAGCGCAAGACGCAGCGACCGCGCTACCATTGCATGTTTTCATTGCGCCGCATTGGCGCACGCAGTGATTTGACTCAGGCGTACCGGACAACTGCTGATTTAAATCAAGCGCCACCCCAGTATTTTGTTTATAATAAAAAACTGGAGTGGGGACGACAATGGAGCTGGTTTGGCTCAGAAGTTACCCCCCGGGTGTGCCCGCCACAGTCGATGTGAGCGCGTATCGCTCGATCGGTGAATTGTTCGAAGCCAGCGTTACGGCCCATGGCGCACGTAACGCCTACGTCAACATGGGCACGGCAATAACTTATCGCAAGCTTGATCGGCTGACGCGGTCTTTTGCCTCTTACCTGCAAGACACCTTGAAGCTTCCGCAGGGCACCCGCATAGCTCTGATGATGCCGAATATCTTGCAATACCCGGTAGCCCTCTTTGGCGCGCTGCGCGGGGGCTACACGGTCGTAAATTGCAATCCGCTCTATACTCCGCGCGAGTTGGAGTATCAGTTGAAAGATGCCGGCGCGGAAGCAATCGTTATCTTGGAGAATTTCGCTTCGACCCTTGCTCAGATCGTTGCCAGTACTTCGGTCAAACACGTCATCGTAACTAAGCTCGGCGAGCTGTTCGCCTTCCCGAAACGAACGGTAGTTAACTTCATCGTGCGCTTCGTTAAGCGGATGGTGCCGCGCTGGCATATTGAAGGCACCATCTCGTTCCGCTCCACGCTGCGTAACTCGAATCTCACCGATTGGAAGCCGGCCGACGTTCACCCCGACGACATCGCCTTCCTGCAATATACCGGTGGCACCACCGGCGTACCGAAAGGAGCCATTCTCAGCCACGGCAACATGGTGGCCAACCTTCAGCAGGCGCACGCGTGGCTTAAACCGTTTTTGGAGGAAGGGCGCGAGACCATCATCACGCCGCTGCCACTCTATCATATCTTTGCGTTGACCGCGAATTGCCTGGTGTTCATGAAAATCGGTGCAACCAACGTGCTGATCACTAATCCGCGCGACATTCCGACTTTGGTGAAGGAGCTGAAGCACCATCCTTTTACGGTCATCACCGGCGTCAACACTTTGTACAACGCACTGCTCAACTACCCCGCTTTCGCCAAGTTGGATTTCTCGCGGCTCAAAGTCTGCCTTGGGGGCGGCATGAGCGTTCACCCGTCGGTGGCGGAACGCTGGCAGAAAGTCACCGGCAAGACACTCGTGGAGGCTTATGGCCTAACAGAAACGTCGCCGGCAGTGACGGTGAACCCGCTAAATCTGGCCGAGTACAACGGCTCTATCGGCCTCCCCCTGCCCTCGACCGAAATTGCGATCCGCGACGATGATGGAAACGACCTTCCTCTCGGCGAAGCCGGTGAGCTTTGCGTGCGCGGTCCGCAGGTGATGCAGGGCTATTGGCGGCGTCCCGACGAAACCGCCAAGGTCATGATGGCAGATGGTTTCCTGCGCACGGGTGATATCGCTATCGTTGACCAGGCCGGCTACCTGCGGATTATCGATCGCAAAAAGGACCTGATCTCCGTTTCTGGTTTCAAGGTCTTCCCCAACGAACTGGAGGCAGTGGTCGACCTGTATCCGGGCGTGCTCGAGTCCGGCGCCGTCGGCGTGCCCGACCCGCGTTCAGGTGAAGCCATCAAGCTGGTGGTGGTGAAAAAGGACCCCGCTCTGACCGCCGAGGAAGTGCTAGCGTACTGTCGCAGGAACCTCACTGCCTATAAGGTGCCGCGATACATCGAATTCCGGGACGCTCTGCCGAAGACTCCGATCGGCAAGATTCTGCGGCGGGCTTTGCGCGATCCGCCCTCCGGGGTGTCGGCTCCATCGCCCAAACAAGAGCATCTCGCCGCAGCGGAATGAGCGCCACAAACCAATAACTGAGATATTGCGCGAATCGATTAGGCTAGATCGTCGTGGCTACAGCTGCTTCTTTGCCGGCTGCAAGCGGCCAAGTCTCGGACCATCGCGGATCTGGCTTCTTAAAAATGGCTATTCTTGTTGCGCGCTGGCGCGTTGTGCGCTGGTTCGAAAGGTCGCAAACGATGATAAGCATCCTCATGCCTCGCTTACTGGCCAATAGCTGACCTCGACAACCCGCTCGATTGGATTGATATGTTCTTGCACTTGTTCTTCAAGTGCGGTCATCTTTTGCCGGCGGCGAGGTACATTATGGCCAAAATCGCAGGGAAATCCTCCGACAAACGACGGCTGCGATCGCAGCAATGGTTCGATAATCCTGAAAATCCCGGCATGACAGCACTCTATTTGGAGCGCTATTTGAACTTTGGCTTGACGCAAGGGGAACTGCGCTCGGCCAAACCGATCATCGGCATCGCCCAGACCGGTTCCGATCTTTCACCCTGCAACCGCCATCATCTGGAATTGGCTAAACGCGTGCGCGAAGGCATTCGCACGGCTGGTGGCGTCGCTTTCGAATTTCCCGTGCATCCGATCCAGGAAACCGGCAAGCGGCCAACTGCCGCACTCGACCGCAATCTCGCCTATCTCGGTCTGGTCGAAATTCTGTACGGCTACCCGCTAGACGGCGTGGTGTTGCTCACCGGTTGCGACAAGACCACGCCGGCCTGCCTGATGGCGGCGGCAACCGTCAACTTGCCAGCCATCGTGCTGTGCGGCGGGCCGATGCTCAACGGCTGGTGGAAGGGCGAACGCTGCGGTTCGGGCATGGCAATCTGGAAGGCGCGCGAGGAGCTCGCCGTCGGCCGCATTAACGATCGCGAATTCTTGGACATCGCTGCGGCAAGCGCTCCTTCGGCCGGCCACTGCAATACAATGGGCACCGCCTCGACCATGAACGCGCTCGCCGAAGCGCTTGGCATGACCCTGCCCGGCTGCGCGGCCATTCCGGCGCCTTACCGCGAGCGCGCGCAGATGGCCTATGAAACCGGCGTGCGTGCCGTGGAGATCGTCAACGAGGACCTCAAGCCCTCCGAAATTCTGACGCGCAAGGCATTTGAAAACGCCATCATGGCCTGTTCGGCCATCGGCGGATCGACCAACGCGCCGATCCATATCAACGCCATTGCCAAACATATCGGCGTCAAGCTCGCGATCGAGGATTGGGAAACGGTGGGCTATCACATCCCGCTTCTGGTCAACCTACAGCCAGCTGGAAAATATCTCGGCGAGGAATATTACCGCGCCGGCGGCCTGCCGGCAGTGATGCACGAATTGTTGCGCGCGGACGAATTGCACGCCGACGCCTTGACGATCAACGGCAAGAGTATGGCCGACAACGTCAGGCACACGACCACGCAGGACCCTGATATAATCCGACCGTTTAGGCAGCCGCTGAAAAGGCAGGCGGGCTTCAAAGTTCTTTCCGGCAACCTGTTCGATTCGGCGATCATGAAAACAAGTGTGATCTCGGAGGACTTCCGGCGCCGGTATTTGTCCGATCCCAACAATCCGAACGCCTTCGAAGGCCGCTCGGTGGTATTTGAAGGGCCGGAAGATTACCACCGTCGTATCGACGACCCCGCCTTGAAGATCGATGAAGATACCATTCTATTCATCCGCGGCGTTGGCGCCATTGGCTATCCAGGCAGCGCCGAGGTGGTAAACATGCAGCCGCCGGCCGCCCTGATCAAACGCGGCATTACCTCCCTGCCCTGCATCGGCGACGGGCGGCAATCGGGTACGTCTGGCTCACCGTCGATTCTCAATGCCTCGCCGGAAGCGGCTGTCGGCGGCGGACTAGCGATGCTTAAGTCTGGCGATCGCGTACGCATCGATCTCAACAAGGGCACCGCTGACATCCTTATTTCCAAGGCCGAGTTCGCGCAGCGCCGCGCCAAGCTCGAGAAACAAGGCGGCTTTAAATATGCAGATAGCCAGACGCCCTGGCAGGAAATCCAGCGCGGCCTCGTCGACCAGCTTGCCGACGGCATGGTGCTGCGGCCGGCGCTGAAATATCAGCGCGTCGCTCAGAATCGTGGCCTGCCGCGCGACAACCACTGAGGGCTCACGCGATGGCCGGCCGCCTCAAAGGCAAAGTCGCTCTGGTGACGGCCGCCGCCCAGGGCTTTGGGCGCGCGATCGCCGAGGCCTTTATCAACCAGAGCGCGACACTAATCGCGACCGCCGTCGACGCAAAGAAGCTCAAAGGGCTCGCGGCCGCGCAAACCGCGCAGTTCGACGTTCGTCCGTCAGCCCCGGGCACGGCTCGGAACCACGCAGGAAGTGGCGGCGCTGGCGCTGTTACTGGCCTCCGAGCAGCCTAGGTCACCGGCCAAGCGCATCTCGTTGACGGCGGCATGGCGCTTTGACGCGGCCACGGGCCCGAGAAGCGGCTTGATTTCAAGCTTCGATTAGTCGGATGATTTCCGGCGACAAGGGGCGACAAGCTTCGAGGGCCAAGAACAATAATGGCCGCAGCCGCTACGTCGGCAGGGAGAGAAACGAATGGCTTCGGTCGCGATACGCGGCGTCAGCAAAGCCTTTGGCTTGACGGCCGTTATCCACGGCGTTGATGTCGAGATCTTTGACGGCGAATTCGTCGTACTGGTCGGCCCGTCCGGTTGCGGCAAGTCGACGCTGCTGCGCATGATCGCGGGCCTGGAGAACATCACTTCCGGCGAGATCCGCATCGGCGAGCGCGTGGTTAACCACCTGCCACCGAAAGAGCGCGACGTGGCGATGGTATTCCAGAATTACGCGCTTTATCCCCACATGACGGTTGCCGCCAACATGGCGTTCTCGCTGACGTTGCGCGGCGCACCCAAAGTGGAGATTGACGAACGGGTGAAGCGCGCGGCCGCCATTCTCGGGCTTGAAGCTTACCTCGAACGGTTTCCGCGTCAGCTCTCCGGCGGCCAGCGTCAACGTGTGGCTATGGGGCGCGCGATTGTCCGCGATCCGCAGGTCTTCCTGTTCGACGAGCCGCTGTCCAACCTCGACGCCAAGTTGCGTGTGCAGATGCGCACCGAGATCAAGGAACTGCACCAGCGGCTGAAGACGACGACCGTCTATGTAACGCATGACCAGATCGAGGCCATGACGATGGCCGACAAGATCGTGGTGATGCATGACGGAATCGTCGAGCAAATCGGCGCGCCGCTTGAGCTCTACGACAAGCCGCAAAATCTGTTCGTCGCCGGCTTCATCGGCTCGCCGTCGATGAATTTTTTGCCGGGTGTCGTTCGTGCCAATGGCCAGATCGAATTTGAAGGAAAGGGCGGCGTGCGCATGCCGCTGGTGTCAGCGCCATCCGGCAGTGACGGGCGCGAGGCGGTCTATGGTGTTCGGCCCGAGCATTTCGCCCTCGCCCACGACGGCGCGGAAGCGGTGGTCCAGGTGGTCGAGCCGACCGGCTCCGAGGTGCAGGTCGTTGCGCAGCTCGGCGGTACCGAAGTCATCGCCGCGTTCCGCGAGCGTCATCCCTTTAAGCCAGGAGACAAAATTCGGCTTAAACCCAATCCGCAGCTTGTGCATCTTTTCGATGCCGCTTCGGGGCAACGGCTCAACAATTGAACAACGGAGGAATGTCCATGACTATCATAACACGACGCACTCTGCTGGGAAGCGCCACAGCGACGGTTGCGGCCGGCGCGTTGACGGGGCCGGCGTTGCTTGATTGGGCGAAGGCCTGGGCGCAAACCGCGCCCTGGAAACCCGAGAAGGGTGCGACGCTGTCGCTATTGCGCTGGAAATATTTCGTGCAATCGGAAGATGACCAGTTCGTCAAGCTGATCGACGCCTTTACGCAGGCCACCGGCGTGAAGGTCACCATCTCACGCGAATCCTACGAGGATGTGCAGCCGAAGGCCTCGGTAGCGGCCAACACAGGCGCGGGACAGGACATGTTCTGGGGACTGTATTCGCTGCCGCACCTATTCCCGCAAAAGTGCCTCGACGTCACCGACGTCGCTGACTACCTCGGAAAGAAATACGGCGGCTGGGTCGAATCGGCGCAGAAGTACGGCAAAAGCGGCAACAAATGGATCGCCATCCCGGTCTGCTACAGCGGCAACATGCTCAATTACCGGATCGATGCGTCGAACAAGGCCGGCTTCTCGAAATTCCCGACCAAGACCGACGAATTCCTCGAATACGCCAAGGCGATGAAGAAGAATAACACGCCCGGCGGCTTCGCACTCGGCCACGCCTCTGGCGACGGCAACGCCTGGGTCCATTGGTGCCTGTGGTCGAACGGCGGCAATGTCGTCGACAAGAACGACAAGGTGATCATCAACTCGCCGGAAACGGAGAAGGCGCTCACCTACTCCAAACAGCTCTTTGAGAACATGATCCCGGGCACCGCTTCGTGGAACGATGCGTCGAACAACAAGGCGTTCCTCGCCGGCGAGATCTATTGGACTGGCAACGGTATTTCGATCTACGCGGCGGCGAAGAAGGACCCGACCAAGAACGACATCGCCAAGGACATGGACCACGCGGTGTGGCCGATCGGGCCCGCCGGCAAGCCGACCGAGCTGCATCTGATGTATCCGATCCTTGCGATGACCTACACCAAATATCCGCAGGCCTGTAAGGCACTGATGGCGTTCATGCTGGAGGCGGATCAGTTCAACAAATGGTTGGAGGCGTCCCAGGGATACCTGACGCACTGCCTCAATGCTTATGACAAGAACCCGATCTGGACCTCTGATCCGAAGAACACGGTCTTCGGCGAAGCTGCCAAGCGCACGCTTACCGCCGGCGGACTCGGCTCGGTCGGAGAAAAGGCGGCAGCGGCGATTTCGGACTTCGTCGTCTTAGACATGTTCGCGAGCTTCTGCACCGGACGCGAAGACGCAAAGGGCGCAATCAAGATCGCCGAACGGCAACTGCAACGGATCTATCGCTGACGTAACCTTCGCATGTCAGATCTCGCCATCAACACCAGCAAGCCGGTCCCGCTGGGAACAACCACCTGGGATCGGCTAAAAGTGAACCGGAATTGGGTCAGCTTCTGGTTCATGCTGCCGGCGGCGGCGTTCTTGATCCTGTTCCTTGCCTACCCGCTCGGCCTCGGCGTCTGGCTGTCGTTCACCGACGCCCGGATCGGGCGGAGCGGGATTTTCATCGGGCTCGAGAACTACGAGTGGCTGTGGGACGACAGCACGTTCTGGCTCTCGGTATTCAACACGCTGCTTTACACGATCGTCGCCAGCGCCGTTAAGTTCGCGGTCGGGCTTTATCTCGCGCTGCTGCTCAACGAGAATTTGCCGTTTAAAGCGCTGCTGCGAGCGGTAGTATTGATTCCCTTCATTGTGCCGACCGTACTTTCGGCGATCGCCTTCTGGTGGATTTACGACGCGCAGTTCTCCATCATATCATGGTCGCTGCGGCACCTCGGATTGATTTCGGGCAACATCGATTTCCTCGGCGATATGTGGAACGCGCGCTGGTCCGTGATCTTTGCCAATATCTGGCGCGGCGTGCCGTTCGTGGCTATCACGCTGCTCGCCGGCTTACAGACGGTGTCGCCTTCGCTCTATGAGGCGGCGACTATCGACGGTGCCAGCCGCTTGCAGATTTTTCGCCACATCACCTATCCGATGCTGACGCCGATCATCGCAGTGGTGATGACCTTCTCGGTGCTGTTCACCTTCACGGACTTCCAACTGATCTGGGTGCTCACCCGTGGCGGGCCAGTAAATGCCACGCAACTGATGGCGACGCTGTCCTATCAGCGCGCGATCCTAAGCGGCCAACTGGGCGAGGGCGCGGCGATTTCAACCGCCATGATCCCATTCCTGCTGGCCGCAATCCTGATTTCGTGGTTCGGCCTGCAGCGCCGCAAATGGCAACAGGGCGAGAGCAATGACTGAAGCCCTCGTTCCCAAGCTTGCGAGCTCCAAGGCAGTCCTGACGGGCACCGCGCCCGATCATTCCGAGGGCATGAGCTATCTACAGACACTGCCGCAGCGCTTGCTGACCATCTATCTGCCGCTCGCGATTATTCTGATGGTGCTACTTTTCCCATTCTATTGGATGGCGCTGACCGCGATTAAGCCGGACGAGCAATTGCTCGACCTCGATCGCTTCAGCCCGTTCTGGACCTGGAATCCCACCTTCAAGCACATCCACAAGCTGCTCTTCGAAACCGCCTATCCGCGGTGGCTGTGGAACACGATGTACGTCGCGATTTCCGCGACCGTGCTGTCGATCGCTGCCAGCGTGCTTGCAGCCTACGCGATCGTGCGCTTGCGCTATCGAGGCGCACAATGGATCGGCGGCGCGATCTTCCTCGCCTACCTGGTGCCGCCGTCGATCCTGTTCATTCCGCTGTCGTCGGTTGTCTTCACATACGGCCTGTTCGACTCACCGATGGCGCTAATCCTCACCTATCCGACCATTCTGATTCCTTTCTCGACCTGGCTACTGATGGGGTACTTCAAGACGATCCCCTTCGAGCTCGAGGAGTGCGCGCTGATCGACGGCGCCAGCCGCTGGCAGATCCTGACCAAGATCGTGCTACCGTTGGCGGTACCCGGGCTTATTTCCGCGTTCATCTTCTGCTTCACGCTGTGCTGGAACGAATTCATCTACGCCCTCACCTTCCTCTCCTCCACACAGAACAAGACGGTGCCGGTCGCCATCGTCAACGAATTCGTCGACGGCGACATTTATCGCTGGGGTTCGCTGATGGCCGGCGCGCTGGTCGGCTCACTGCCGCTGGTAATCCTGTACGCCTTCTTCGTCGAGCACTACGTGTCGGCGATGACCGGAGCCGTTAAAGAATGATCGTAAAAAACGTTATTCCGGAGGTAATCATGACCCAACTTCAAGATGTTGATCCTATTGAAACCCAGGAGTGGCTCGACTCCCTGCATGCGGTTCTGCAACACGAAGGTGCGTCACGTGCGTCGTACCTGCTCGACCAATTGACCGACGAGGCTCAGCGCGCCGGATTAAATGCTTCATTTAATTTGGCGACACCCTACGTGAATACGATTCCTCCGGAGCAGGGAGAGCACGCAAAATGGAATCGTGAAATCGAGCACCGGATACGTTCAATCATCCGCTGGAATGCTGTCGCAATCGTTCTGCGTGCCAATAAGGCGTCCTCCGAACTGGGCGGTCATATTGCAAGCTTTCAATCGGCGGCAACACTCTATGACATCGGCTTTGGCCATTTCTGGCATGCGCCGACTGACAAACATGGTGGCGATCTGATCTACATGCAGGGTCATTCCGCGCCCGGCATTTATGCACGCGCCTTCGTGGAAGGCCGGCTCAGCCAAGAGCAGTTACTGAATTTTCGTCAGGAGACCGGCGGCAAGGGTCTGGCATCCTATCCTCATCCCTGGCTGATGCCGGAGTTTTGGCAATTCCCGACTGTATCGATGGGTCTCGGACCTCTGATGGCAATCTATCAGGCGCGGTTTCTCAAATACTTGCAAGGCCGCGGCATCGCCGACACTAAAGCGCGAAAAGTTTGGGCATTTCTCGGCGATGGCGAGACCGATGAACCCGAATCGCTCGGTGCGATCTCGCTTGCTGGTCGCGAGCAACTCGATAATTTAATTTTCGTCATCAACTGTAATCTGCAGAGATTGGACGGGCCCGTTCGTGGAAATGGAAAAATCGTGCAGGAACTGGAAGGACTTTTCCGCGGCGCAGGATGGAACGTCATTAAAGTGTTGTGGGGGTCCGGATGGGATCCGCTCCTGGCCAACGATCTTAGCGGTCGATTGCGGAAGCGCATGCAGGAAGTTGTCGACGGCGAATATCAGGACTTGAAGTCAAAGAACGGCGCCTATGTGCGCCAGCAATTTTTCAATAAATATCCAGAGACTGCAGCGCTCGTGAAAAACATGAGCGACGATGAAATCTGGGCGCTGCGGCGCGGCGGTCACGATCCGGACAAGGTGTATGCCGCCTATTCGGCAGCAGTAAAACATACTGGTCAGCCGACCGTCATTCTTGCAAAAACTGTTAAAGGCTACGGCATGGGCGAGGCCGGCGAAGGCCAGAACATCACCCATCAGCAGAAGAAAATGGGTCTCGAGGCGCTGCGCAAATTCCGCGATCGTTTTTCGATTCCGGTGTCCGACAACAAGATCGAGGAGATTCCCTTCCTGACGTTGTCCGATGAAGAAAAAAAATATCTCGAAGAGCGTCGCCGTTCGCTCGGCGGCTGGTTGCCGCAACGACGAACAAAATCGATTTCGCTAGAAGTGCCGGCGCTTTCGGCATTCAGCGCTCAGCTCGTCAGCACAGAAGAGCGCGAGATTTCAACCACGATGGCGTTCGTGCGTATTCTCAACACACTGCTGCGTGACAAGGTGATCGGCAAATTCGTGGTACCGATCGTTCCCGACGAGTCACGCACCTTCGGAATGGAAGGGATGTTCCGTCAATTTGGAATCTTTTCGCAGGTCGGCCAACTTTACAAACCGCAGGATGCCGATCAGCTCATGTATTACCGCGAGGACAAGTCCGGCCAAATGCTCCAGGAGGGCATCAACGAAGCGGGCGCCATGTCCTCATGGATCGCTGCAGCGACTTCCTACAGCGCTAGTAATGTGCCGATGATCCCCTTCTACATTTATTACTCGATGTTCGGGTTACAGAGAGTCGGTGATCTTGCTTGGGCGGCGGGCGACATACGGGCTCGCGGTTTTCTGCTCGGCGGCACTGCAGGCCGCACAACTCTCAACGGTGAAGGCCTGCAGCATGAGGATGGCCACAGTCACCTGCTCGCGGCAACAATTCCAAACTGCGTGTCTTATGACCCAACCTTCGCCTACGAAGTCGCGGTGATCATTCAGGACGGCCTCCGGCGGATGATGAAGGATCAGGAAGACATCTATTACTACATAACATTGATGAATGAGAATTACACACATCCGACGATGCCTGCCGGCGCCGAGGAGGGCATACGCCGCGGTATGTATTTGTTCCGCGAGGGAGCGACGAAGAAGACTGGCCCGAAGGTACAACTTCTCGGCTCGGGCACAATTTTGCGCGAAGTGATCGCCGCGGCGGATCTCCTCGAGCAGGATTTCGGGGTCGCCGCTGATATCTGGAGTTGCCCGAGCTTCAACGAGCTGCGTCGCGACGGCATGGCGACGGAGCGCTGGAATCTGCTGCACCCGTTGCAAAGCCCACGTAAAAGTTACGTCGAGCAATGTCTGGCCGGACGCAAAGGTCCTGTTATTGCGTCGACTGACTATATGCGAGCCTTCGCTGAGCAGATCCGACCCTATGTACCGCGACGATTTTCTTGCCTCGGTACCGACGGTTTCGGTCGGAGCGATTATCGCAAAGCACTGCGAAAATTCTTCGAGGTTGATCGGCACTACGTCGCCGTTGCGGCCCTCAAAGCGCTCTCCGACGATGGTGAGCTGCAACCACAAAAAGTGGCAGAAGCAATTGTCAAATACGGAATTGATACCGAGCGCGCGCCGTCCTGGAAAACGTAACGTCAAGAACGCTCCTGGTTCCACCTGTCGCAAGACTGACCGCGGTGGATGAGTTGTATGTAGTCGGAGATGCCGAGATGGGTCAGATAAGGGAAGTTACGGTTCCAGATATCGGGGAATTCAAGGACGTTCCGATTATCGAAATCGCGGTAAAAGTCGGTGATCACGTAACGGCCGAAGCACCACTCATTACACTGGAGTCGGACAAGGCTTCGATGGAAGTGCCATCGCCGGCTACGGGCTTTGTCAAGTCGCTGGCGGTGAAGATCGGTGACAAAGTCAGCCAGGGCGCGCCGATACTGTCACTGGAACTCGACGGCGCTTCTGCTGTCGAATCGATGAAGCCGGCTGTAACGTCCCCTCCGGCTCCAACTAGCGCGCCAAGCGGCGTTGCCGAGGTGCGCGTGCCCGATATCGGGGATTTCAAGGACGTGCCAGTTATCGAGGTGTCGGTCAAACCGGGCGATATAGTCAAGCCGGAACAGCCGCTGATCACGTTGGAATCCGACAAAGCTTCGATGGAAGTGCCATCGCCGCTTAGCGGCGTCGTCGGCGAGCTGAAAGTTAAAGTCGGTGACCGGGTGAGTGAGGGCACGGTCATTCTCACTCTATCGAGCGAGGCCGCGGCAGTGCCTCGGGCTGCGCCAGTCACCGCCGCCCCTTCGCCTGCCCGGCCGGCACCGACGCCTGCAGCGCTGACCCCCCCGGCGGCTGCGGCCGTGGCCGAACGCCTGCCGGAGGCCGCCTTCGACATTCCCTATGCAGGCCCCTCAGTACGGAAACTTGCGCGTGAGCGTGGCGTCGACCTGCGTCAGGTGAAGGGCAGCGGTCGGCGCGGCCGAATACTGCCTGAAGACGTCATCAATTTCAGCGCAGCACCTGCGGCAGCAGCCGCAGCAGGTCCTGCAGCGCCGGGTGCGGCGCTTGGCTTGCTGCCCTGGCCCAAAGTTGACTTTGCCAAATTCGGACCGATCGAGTCGAAACCGCTGTCGCGCATCAAAAAAATATCGGGACCGGCGCTACACCGTAACTGGGTGATGATCCCGCACGTCACCAATCATGACGAATGCGATATCACCGAGCTTGAGGAATTCCGCAAGCAGCTTAACACGGAAAATGAGAAATCCGGCACGCGCATCAGCATGCTTGCCTTTATGATTAAGGCGGCGGTGGCATCGCTCAAGAAATTTCCGGAATTCAATTCGTCGCTCGAAGGCGACAACCTTATCCTCAAGAAATATTACAATATCGGCTTCGCAGCGGACACGCCGCAGGGCCTCGTCGTCCCTGTCATCCGCGATGCCGACAAGAAAGGCGTTCTCGATATCGCCAAGGAAATGGCGGAACTCGCCAAGCTCGCTCGCGACGGAAAGCTCAAGCCTGATCAAATGCAGGGTGGAACATTTACGATATCCAGTCTCGGCGGCATTGGCGGAACGTATTTCACGCCAATCATCAACGCGCCGGAGGTTGCCATCATGGGTGCCTGTCGTTCGTTCGAGAAGCCGGTATGGGACGGCAAACAGTTCGTACCGCGACTTTATCAGCCGCTATCGTTGTCGTGGGATCACCGCGTCATCGACGGTGCCGCCGCTGCACGCTTCAACGCCTATTTTGGCAGTCTCCTTACCGACATGCGCCGCGCCCTCGTATAGGGAAATCACCGATGGCAAATCTGATCGACGTCAAAGTCCCGGATATCGGCGATTTCAAGGACGTGCCGGTGATCGATGTCTTGGTGCGTCCGGGCGACCGGATCACGACCGAGCAACCCTTGCTCACGCTCGAATCCGACAAAGCATCGATGGATGTCCCGTCGCCGCTCGACGGTATGGTGAAAGAATTGATGATCAAAGTGGGCGACAAGGTCTCGCAAGGCTCGCTCATTCTCGTCGCCGAAGCGGAAGCGGCGCCCGCCGGCGTCGCCCCGAAGGAGAAGGTCACAGGCGGAGGCGCTTCGTCGGGCGAGGGCGCACCGATTGCCGACTACGGGGCCGCAGCCGGCGTCTACGAGGTGATCGAAGTCCGCGTCCCGGACATCGGCGATTTCAAGGATGTGCCGGTCATCGAAGTGGCGGTGACGAGCGGTGACAAAGTCAAACCGGAGGAGCCGCTTATCACGCTCGAGTCGGACAAGGCCTCGATGGAAGTCCCCTCGCCAGCAACCGGAACCGTGAAGGAGATGAAGGTCAAGATCGGCGACCGAGTGAGCGCGGGAACTTTGATCCTGACATTGGAAACGGGGGTCGCCGGGGCAGCCCCAACCCCGCCAGCGGCGGTGCATGCCGGTGCTCCAGCGCTGGCCGCGCCGGTGCCGATCGCGGCCAGGCATCCAGGCAGCGCCGATGTCGAATGCGAAATGCTCGTGCTTGGCGCCGGCCCCGGTGGCTATTCAGCTGCGTTTCGCGCCGCTGACTTAGGCATGACGACCGTCCTCATTGAGCGCTATCCAACTCTTGGAGGCGTTTGCCTCAATGTCGGGTGTATTCCCTCTAAGGCGTTGTTGCACACCGCTGCGGTCATGGATGAGGTAAAAGCGATGGCCGCTCACGGCATCGCCTTTGCTGCACCGCAGATTGATATTGCTAAACTGCGCGGTCACAAAGAAAAGGTCGTCGGCAAGTTGACTAACGGGCTCGCCGGCATGGCGAAGGCGCGTAAGGTGAATGTGATCCACGGCTTTGGTCAATTCCTCGATCCATATCATCTTAAGGTCATGCCGCGTAACGGCGGCGAACCTAAGGTCATCAAATTCGACAAAGCAATCATCGCCGCCGGATCGCAGTCGATAAAGCTGCCGTTCATGCCGGAGGATCCGCGGATTGTCGACTCAACCGGCGCGCTTGAGCTGCCGGACATTCCTAAATCGATGCTGGTTATTGGCGGCGGCATCATCGGGCTCGAAATGGCCACAGTATATTCGACGCTGGGGACCCATATCGACGTCGTCGAAATGCTTGATGGGTTGATGACCGGCGCCGACCGCGACTTGGTGAAGGTTTGGGAGAAGAAAAACGCCGGCCGCTTCCGCAACGTCATGCTGAAGACCAAGACGGTGTCGGCAGAGGCTACGCCGGATGGAATCCGCGTCGGTTTCGAAGGCGAGAATGCGCCGGGACAACCCCAGCTCTACGACATGGTGCTCGTCGCCGTTGGCCGCGGCCCAAATGGTAAGGCGATCGAAGCCGAAAAAGCAGGCGTCGCCGTTAGCGAGCGTGGTTTCATTCCTATAGACAAGCAAATGCGTACAAATATGCCGCACATCTTTGCGATCGGCGATATTGTCGGGCAGCCCATGCTGGCGCACAAGGCGGTGCATGAGGCGCATGTCGCAGCCGAAACTGCGGCCGGCAAGAACAGTACGTTCATTGCGCGGCAAATCCCATCGGTTGCGTACACTGATCCCGAAGTCGCCTGGGCAGGACTGACCGAAGACCAGTGCAGGGCGCAAGGCTTGAAATACGGCAAGGCGGTCTTTCCGTGGGCGGCGTCGGGCCGCGCCATCGCCAATGGACGAGACGAGGGCTTCACCAAGCTCCTGTTCGATGAAGCCAACCATCGTCTTCTCGGTGGCGGTATCGTCGGTACCCATGCTGGCGATCTGATCGGCGAAGTGTGCCTCGCCGTCGAAATGGGATGCGACCCGACGGACATTGGCAAGACAATCCACCCGCATCCGACATTATGTGAATCAATCGGCATGGCGGCGGAGGTATTCGAGGGGACATGCACCGACCTGCCGCCGGCCAAAAAACACTAGGCGGGTGACATTGAGTTAAAGTGAGCACAATTGAGCAATTTGCGACTGAATACGTTACGGTCTCGTGGAATCTAGCCAAGCGCAGCAGCTCACGACTGCACTACTAACGTTCGACACCAGCCGATACATAATTCGGTTTGCCGATAGCCGGCGCGAAGCCGGAGCAATCGCACTGGCCACAACCTTCTGAACGACCCCCCTGCTCAATAAGGGCACGAGATTCACCGATTCAGAACACTCCACACTAGTGTTGCGCCATTGTGCGCGAGGTGAAAATACTGGCCATCAGGTAACCGGGGCCGGATTAAAGACCGCGAGTGCATTGTGGATGCCCCAACGGTCCGACCAGGGCTTCT
>Ga0207766_1000028_pt1 | contig 25102 bp, 24 predicted proteins | sample LuqExpMetageno68_FD_187825 | JGI IMG/M metagenome (GOLD analysis project Ga0207766, IMG submission 187825) | Tropical forest soil microbial communities from Luquillo Experimental Forest, Puerto Rico - Sample 68 (SPAdes) | ecosystem: Environmental > Terrestrial > Soil > Tropical forest ...
AGATCAAATTGGAATAGACCAGCGCCGCGCGTAGCGATTCCCCGCGCCCGCCCATCAGTGCGTAAAGGCGCGGCGCCGCCAAAAGCACCGCGGCCGTGGTGATGATGCCGAGTGCGACAGCGATGGCGACCGCATGCCAGACGAGGTCACCGGCAAATTCACGCTTGCCCGCGCCGAGCGCGCGCGCGACGGCGGACAGGATGCCGCCGCCCATCGCGCCGGCAGACACCATCTGGAACAGCATGAGCACCGGGAACACCAGCGCGATGCCGGCGAGCGCATCGACGCCGAGCTTGGCGACAAAATAAGTTTCGATCAGACCGACCGCCGCCTGCATCCCCATCACGACGATGTTCGGGGCGGCAAGCCGCAGCAGAGTCGCTGCGATCGGTCCTTCAAGCAGCCGCTGCGTCCGCCGGTCCATCTGCTGCATGGCTTGACCTTTGTTACGTTAGGCGCATATGCACATAATACGGGGCTCCGCTCACGAAGGTCAACAAGGTGCATATGCACTCAATTGGATGGGAGCCATGCCGGTAAAGCAGTCCCCCGAGACTCCCTGTAATTGCCTCGCAATTCGCCAGGCCGCCCGTGTGATTACGCAGCTTTATGACCGCCATCTCGCGGCCGAGAACCTGCGTACGACCCAATACTCGATCCTGTCGAAACTCGGCCGGCTCGGTCCGCTGCCGATCAACGCGCTGGCCCAGAGCATGGCGATGGACCGCACTACCTTGGGGCGGGCCGTGCAGCCGCTCGAGCGCGACCGGCTCATCGCCATCGCTGCGGACCGGGACGACCGGCGCGTGCGCATCGTTCGCCTGACGCAGGCGGGGCAGGCCCGGCTGCAGGCCGCTTTGCCGCATTGGCGCAAGGCGCAGCAGGAGTTCGAGGCCGGCTATGGCGCGTCGGACGCAGCATCCCTGCGCGACGCGCTCGGACGGATCGTGGAAGCGACTTGACATGATCCCATGACGCGGCGGGAGGCCGGGTGTATAAGCCGCCCGACAAAAGACCATCGCCGCCACAGGAGCCGATCATGGACGAGAGAACGCGCGAACCGCTGCAGATCCGCGCCGAGGACATCAATCCCCGTCACAACTGGGGCCGCGCCCTGCCGGCGCTTGGCACCATGGGCGTCGATTTCGAGGAGCGCGTCGACTATCGCCGCCTACACCGCTACCGGCTCGGCCGCGCCAAGCAGGCGCTGGAGAAATCTGAACTCGGCGCGCTACTCGTCTTCGACGTCAACAACATCCGCTATCTCACCTCGACCAAGATCGGCGAATGGGAGCGCGACAAGCTGTGCCGCTGGGCCCTGCTGACCAAGGGCTCATCCGATCCGATCCTGTGGGACTTCGGTTCGGCCGCCGTGCACCACAAGCTCTATACACCGTGGCTGAAGCCGGAGAACTGCAAGGCCGGCATCATCGGGATGCGCGGGATGGTCGACCCCGCCTTCGGCCTGATGGCGAAGCACGCGAAGGAAATCGCCGCGCTTATTAAGGAAGCCGGCTGCGACAAGCTTCCGGTCGGCGTCGATATCATCGAGCCGCCAATGATGTTCGAGTTGCAGAAGGCCGGCCTCAAGATCGTCGACGGTCAGCAGGTGATGCTGGAAGCGCGCGAGGTCAAGTCCGCTGACGAGATCGCGCTTTTGAACCGCGCCGCGGCGATGGTCGACGGCGCCTATCACCTGATCAATGAAGAGCTCAAACCCGGCGTGCGCGAGAACGACATCGTCGCCAAAGTGAACGAGTTCCTCTATCGCCACGGCTCCGACGACGTCGAGGCGGTGAACGCGATCTCGGGCGAACGCTGCAACCCGCATCCGCACAACTTCACCGACCGCATGCTGCGCCCGGGCGACCAGGCGTTCTTCGACATCCTGCAGGCGTTCATGGGCTATCGCACCTGCTACTACCGCACCTTCAACGTCGGCCGCGCGACGCCCGCGCAGCACGACGCCTACAAGAAGGCGCGCGAATGGCTCGACGGAGCGATGGAGCGCATCAAGCCCGGCGCGACGACCGCGCACATCTGCGAAGCCTTCCCGACGGCGCCGGAGTTCGGCTTCCCGGACGAAACCTCGGCCTTCGGCCTTCAGTTCGCGCACGGCCTCGGCCTAGCTTTGCACGAGCGTCCGATCATCTCGCGCGTAGTGTCAATGGATCACCCGACCGAGATCAAGGAAGGCATGGTGTTCGCGATCGAGACTTATTGCCCGGCGACCGACGGTTATTCCGGCGCACGCATCGAGGAAGAGGTCGTGGTCACGGACAAAGGCTGCAAGGTGATTACCCTCTTCCCGGCGGAAGAGCTGCCGATCACGCATCGGTACTGAGTTCTGGCCTGCGCCGGTCCACGCGCGTGAACCGGCGCAGTACTGCTTTGCTCTGCCGCTGCTAGCGAAAATCATTCGCAATTGCTATCTCACCGGCATCCGCCGAGTGGGACGCGCATGAACACCGTCGAATTCCAGCTGCCGCGCCGGGACCCCCCTGTGAGCGGCGAGAGCGGCAGCGATGCCGCGCTCCGCGGCTTCCGCGGCCGCTGCCCGGCCTGCGGAAACGGGCGCATGTTCGGCAAATTCCTCAAGGTCAACGACGCCTGTCCGGAGTGCGGAGAGGAATTGCACCACCACCGCGCCGATGATTTCCCAGCCTATCTCGTCATCGTGATTGTCGGCCATATCCTGGTGCCGATGGTCCTCGCCGTCGAAACCGAATTCGCGCCGGCCTATTGGGTGCACGCGCTGCTCTGGGGCCCCGCCGTGCTCGGCATGACGCTCGGCCTGTTGCAGCCGGTGAAGGGCGCTATCGTCGCGATGCAGTGGTTCCTCGGCATGCACGGCTTCGAGGAGTCGAAGGGCCGGCGTGCGCCAGCCGCCACAGCGGACGCGGCGTAATTCAAGCTGTCTTCGTCCGCTTCTCCCGCAGATGCGGGAAGCGCTCCGACACGAGCGAGCCCGGGTAGTAGGTCGGCTGAAAGGCCGGCTGCGCGCGGATGTTGTCGAACCACGCGACGACGCGGGGCAAATCCCGCCACTCGGCCATTCCGAGATCGTGCATGCGCACAAGTGCGGGCATCACAGCCACATCGGCGAGCGTGATGTCCTTGCCGAGCATCCACGGTCCGCCACTCGATTCGATTTCCGCATCCATGCGCTCATAGGAACGGCGTAGCCGCGCGAGCGCCGCGTCCATGTCCGCCCGCGGAAATCCGGTCTGCCCCATCGTCAGCATAAACTCTCGCCGCAGCGGCTTCGACTCCGCCATCGCGATGAAATCGTCGCTGCTCATGGCCTGGAATTTCGGGAGGAACGCAAGATTGAATGTGGGAACGCGCACTGAGGCAGCCGGCATTTCATCGATGAAATGCATCAGCGCCCGCATGTGTGCGCGTTTCACCGGATCGTCCGGCGTGAAGCTGACAGGGGGCTCCACTTCATCGAGGTATTCCATGATGACGGTGGAATCGACAATGATCGCGCCATCGTGATCGAGCGTGGGCACGACCCCATTCGGGTTGAGCTTGAGATACTCGGGCTTGAGCTGGTCGCCTTCGAGCAGATTGAGCTTCACTTCGGCGAATGGAAGCGTTTTCGCATTCAGAACGAAGCGGACACGCTGACTGCAGGTCGACTGCGGTGCGTTGTAGAGCGTGTATGCCATGCTGGTCCCTCCCCGTTGCGCATTATGGTGCGATAAACGTTACACACCATTCTGGGCCGAATTTATGGGCTATTTACTTGTTGAACCGCTGGACCTTCGATTGACTAATCAGGTGCGCAGCCGCTGCTTGTCCTCCCTATAGGTCCAAGCGGTGGCATGAATCCTCCACCTTATGCACAAAGGGCCGCGAAAGCGGCCCTCTTTTTTTTGACATCGATCCTGCTCACTCCCGCAAAGGCGGAAATGAGCAGGATCGGCTTAGTGTTCGAGCCCGGTCGGGACCTGCTTGTTCTCCGGCTGAAGCTTCATGCCGGCTGCAAGCGCCATCGTTTCGAGCAGCGCCGCGAAGTCCTTCTGGAGGTATTCCTCCGGATTCTTCTGCAACGTCGCCGCGCCAAAATGTGTCTGCAGCACTTCGCGCGTCGCTGCGGTCACCGGCATCGGCACGTCCATTTCGCGGCCGAGCTCAAGACCGAGGTCGAGGTCCTTGCGCAGCAATTCCGGCGTGAAGGTTGTCGTCCAATCGAGGTTGACCAGCGCCGGCGACTTGTACCGCGTGAACATCGAGCCCATCACGCCGTTGTTGAGGAACGCGAGGAAGGCGTGGCGCGGCACACCCATCTTGTTCACCAGGAGCGTGATCTCGATCAGGTTCTCGATGACAACGCCGAGCATCACGTTGTGCGCGATCTTGCAGACGCGCGCGAGTTCGCCTTCGCCCACGTAAGAAACGCCCTGCGGCGCGACGATCTTCATCAGCGGCATGATCGTCTCGCAGGCGTCCTGCGCGCCGGAAAGGACCGACGACAGACGGCCCGCCTTGATGACCTTCGCGTTGCCGGACACCGGTGCCGCGATGTACTCCGCGCCCTTGTCCTTCAGACGCTTGCGGATGTCGACGGACTCTTGCACCGAGATCGTCGAACAATCGACGCAGATGCGCGGCGCCTTGCCGCCGGACAGAACGCCGTCCTTGCCGAAATAGACCTGCTCGAGATCCTTGCCCTCCGACACGATCGAGAACACCACGTCGCACGAGGCGAGCTCGGACAACTTGTCCGCGATCTTGCCGCCGTGCGCGGTAAGCGGCTCGGCCTTCGCGCGCGTGCGATTCCACACTGTCACGTCGTGGCCCGCCTTCAAGAGACGCTCCGCCATGGGAAGCCCCATGCGCCCCGCCCCGATCCAGCCGATTTTTTGCGTGTTCGACATCCCGAAACTCTCCTTGAAGAAAACCCCCAAACGCGGCGAGGCGGCAGCGCTTTAGCCGTTCTGCCTAATCTGCGCCAGAGGCGTGCACCGCCAAATGACCGCGCCGCCTTGTGGCAGCGGAGGAAGGCGCATTATCCTGTCGAGGAACCCGGAAACAAGGGTCGGCGGCGCGCAAGCGCTATGCGCGCCGACAGGAAAGAGGAAACAGTTCGCGCATGCACGAAGTTGCGGCATTCGCAGCGGCGCCGCCTGCAGGCACGCCGGTCAGCGAACGTTTGTGGGCCGTCGCCCGCAATACTTTTCCGTTTGTCGTGGTCGGCGGGGTTTGGGAGATCATCGCCCATCTCGGCATATTTCCGATCAAGCTGTTTCCGCCGCTCGAACAGGTCGCGCGCGCATTCGTGACGCTCACCCTCTCCGGCGTGCTGCCGCTGCATGCGCTGGAAACGCTGTTGCGGCTGATAGCGGGATTTGGCCTCGCCGCGATTGTCGGCGTCTGCATCGGCGTGCTGATGGGCCGTTCGCGGCGCATGGAAGACATCGTGCTGCCGCTGGTCGCCGTGCTCGCGCCGATCCCTGGGCTAGCCTACGCGCCGCTGTTTCTGCTGTGGTTCGGCCCAGGCGAAGTATCGGCGGTCCTGCTCGTCGCGTTCGTCTCGGTGTTTCCAGTGATCTTCAATAGCTGGACCGGCGTGAAGGCGGTGAAGGAAATCTGGATGCGCTCCGCGCAGGCCCTGGGCGCAGACAATCACCGCATCTTCCGACACGTCATCTTGCCCGGTTCGCTTCCCTTCATCCTCACCGGCCTGCGGCTCGGGCTCGCGCAGGCGTGGCGTATCCTTGTCGCGGTCGAGATGCTCGCCGCCGTGCCGTGGGGGTTAGGCTGGCTCATCTTCGGCGCGCGCGAATTCCTGAACACCGACGTGATGATGGCCGGCATCACGGTGATTGCGCTGATCGGGCTCACGCTGGAGAAATATCTCTTTCAGAAGCTCGAGGATTTCACGGTCGTGCGCTGGGGCATGATGGAGTCCATGGGCGCATGAACGACACGCTCCAGCGCCGCCGCAGCTATACGCGCGCCGCCATCACGCTCGTCGCGGCGACCGTCCTGTACGAGCTCGTCGCTTTGAGCGGCTTTTTCCCGCCGGTCTTGCTGCCTGGCATCGCGACTATCTGGAAGACGCTGTTCGCGATGCTCGCGGACGGACGCATGATCGAGCATGCCGGCGCGACGCTCTATCGCGTGCTGCTCGGTTTCGGTCTCGCGATCGTCGTTGGACTTCCGCTCGGCATTCTGATGGCGCGGTTCAAGCCGATCGAATATTTCGTGCTGCCGCTGACCAGCGCGCTGATGCCGATCCCCTCCTTTGCGCTGGTGCCGCTGTTCATGCTGTGGTTCGGCATCGGCAACCTCACGACGGTGCTCATCGTCTTTTACGCAGCAACGTTCCCGATGATGTTCAACACCTGGACCGGCGTGCGCGCGGTCAATCCGCTGTGGCTGCGCGCGGCCGGAGCCATGGGCGCGGATGAGAAGCGTCTGTTCTGGAAGGTGATCATCCCCGGCGCATCGCCCTTCATCATCACCGGCATGCGACAGGCCTTTCTGCGCTCGTGGATTGCCGTCGTCGGCGCTGAGATGATCGCGGCCTCCGATTGGGGCCTCGGCTGGGTGATCTTCGATTCCAAGGAATTCCTGCAGACCGACGTGATGATGGCATCGATCGTCGTGATCGGCTGCATCGGCTTCGTGTTCGAGCGGCTGGTGTTCGGCTCGCTCGAACGCTTCACCGTCTACCGGTGGGGCATGATGCGCATGGCGCGGGGTTGATCGTATGGCGCAGGACAGCGGCCCCCTACTCTGGAGCGTCGATGCGCGCGGCGTCGCGCGCGTGACGCTCAATCGCCCCGAAGTCTACAACGCCTACAACGGCGAGATGATCTCGGGCTTGCTCGCGATGTACGATACGCTCGCGAAGAAGAATCTGCGCGCGGTAGTCATCACCGGCAGCGGGCGCAATTTTCAGGCCGGCGCCGACGTCAATTGGCTCGACTCCGTGCGCAAGAGTTCGCCCGAGGAGAACGCGCGCGCCTCGCGCATGACGGCGGACGCCGTGCAGCGGCTGAACTGGCTGCCGGTGCCGACAATTGCGCTCGTGCAGGGCGCCTGCTTCGGCGGCGGGACGGGGATCGTCTCCGCCTGCGACATCGTCATCGCGGCGGACAGTGCGAGCTTCTCCATCGCCGAAGTGCGCATCGGCGTCGCCGGGACGATCATCATTCCGCAACTGAACGACGCGATGAGCCTGCGCCAGGTGCGCCGCTATGCGCTCACCGGCGAGCGCTTCGACGCGCAGGAGGCGCGCCGGATCGGCCTTGTGCACGAGGTCGTGCCGCTGGTGGAACTCGAAGCGCGCGGCGAGCGCATCGTGCACGAATTGCTGACCAACGGTCCCGATGCGGTTGCGCTGACCAAGGTGTGGGCCTTGCGTTCCGGCTGGAGCCATCTCGACGAAAAAGCGTTCGGCGAATTGGTTGATGCGCATGCGGCCAAGCGACAGTCGGAGGAAGCGGCTGAAGGTTTTGCCGCGTTCCGCGAAAAACGAAAGCCGCGCTGGGCGCCCGAGACGAAGCGGTAAGAGAAGGAGAAGAATGCCTCATATCGAAATTTCCGGCGTCTCGCTCGCCTATGACACGCCCGCGGGCCGTGTCGAGGGCGTGCACGAAGCCCATTTTGCGATCGAGCAATCCGAATTCCTGTGCCTCGTCGGTCCATCCGGCTGCGGCAAGTCGACCTTGCTCAACATCATCGCCGGCTTTCTCACGCCCACGTCCGGCGAAATCACAATCGCCGGCAAGAAGGTCGATGGCCACGGTATGGACCGCGGCGTTGTATTCCAGGATTTCGCGCAGTTGTTTCCCTGGCGCACCGCGCTGGGCAACGTCGCGTTTGGCCTGGAAATGAAGGGCGTCGCGAAAGAGGAGCGCACCAAGATCGCACGCGAGCAGTTGCGTCTGGTGAAGCTCGAAAAATTCGCCGATTCGTATCCGCATCACCTCTCCGGCGGCATGCAGCAACGCGTCGCGATCGCGCGTGCACTCGCCTACAATCCGGCGGTGCTGCTGATGGACGAGCCCTTCGCCGCGCTCGACGCTTTGACGCGCGACGAGATGCAGCGGCTCTTGGCGGACGTGTGGCGCGAGACGAAGAAGACGGTGATCTACGTGACGCACAACGTCGCCGAAGCGGTCTATCTCGCCGACCGCGTCATCGTGATGTCGCCGCATCCCGGCACCGTAAAGGCGGAAATAAAGATTCCACTTCCGCGCCCGCGCGATCCGCTCAGCCCCGAATTCCTGGAATGGCAGAAGATCCTGCTGCGCGAACTCGGCCAGGAAGTCGAGCCGACAAGCAAGAACAACGGACATTTGAACCAGAGAGGATGACATGAGCACGCAAAAAGGACTGACGCGGCGGCAGACGCTGCTCACAGCCGGCGCCGGCGCAGTCGCCATGCGCCTCGGACTGCGCGGCGCGGGCGCAGCGGACGCCGTTACCATCCGGCAGGGCTACCAGACCAATATGTGGGGCATGCCGACCTATTACCTGCTGCACTCCGGCATCGCCGACAGACACGGTCTCAAATTCGAGGAATTCGCCGTGCCGTCAGGCAACCTGACGATGCAGCAGCAGGTCGCGAAGCAGGTCGATCTCGGCACGTATGCAGGACCTTCATTCGCGCTCGGGCATGAGAAAGGCGACCTGATCGCGATCGCAGTGATCGAGGACGTCGGCAGGACTGCGCGGCTGATGGCGCGCAAGGACCTCGGTATCAGCAAGGTCGAGGACCTGCGCGGCAAGAAGATCGCCAACCAGACGGGCTCGTCGATCGGCAACATCCTGGTCGACGACATCCTGCCGAAGGCCGGTCTGAAGAAGGGCGACTACCAAGAAGTCCGCATGAATGTGAACGACATGGTCGCCGCGCTCGCCGCAAAGACCGTCGACGCGATGGCGAACGTCGAGCCGTACAACGCAATCGCGGAATCGGAAGGCCTGGCGAACACACTTGTGGACTACTACGACTTCGACAAGCTGCCGGTGTTCATGGCCGCGACGCCGGAATTCGTGAAGCAGCACTCCGACGTGCTGGTCAACTATCTCAAGGCGTGGCTCGACGTCGCCAAAGATTTCAAGAGCAACCCCGGCAAGGTCGCCGATACGATCTACTCGTTCTACACCTCCAAGGGCTATCAGATGTCGAAGGACACCTTCAGCAACGCGCTATCGCGCGTGGAGGTGCATCCCGGCTGGCCGTCCGATCTGGAAGCCTACATGACCAAGCAGGCGCAGATTCTGGTCGACACCAAGAAGCTGCAGAAGGTGCCGGATTGGTCGACGGCTTTCGATAAGAGCCTGATGCAGAAGGCAATGACGTAAGCGCAGCGACCCTTACCTCCCGTCCCCCGCAAGCGAAGCGAGCGTGGGGAGGTGCCGGGGTGGGGGCGCATTTCTGCATAGATCAGCACAACACCTATTGAAGTCCCCCCACCCCGGTTTGTATCGCTAGCGCGCTACAAACCGACCCTCCCCACGCTGCGCCGGGGAGGGTTAAAAACCGAGGTCCCCGCATGTCCGCCGCAAATCCACTCGGGAAGAACGCCGAGCCTGTCACCTGGAATTTCAAGCTGCTCGCCCAGAACGAACTCGCCGGCTTCGGCGGCATGGGCGAAGGCATCGGCGTGCAGATCGCGAAGGACGGCCGCCGTATCGCCTGGATCGCGCACGAGAGCGCGCCGAAGAACTTTACCGGCGTCGACGTCTCCGATCCGCGCAATCCGAAGGTGGTCGTGCAGACCGAATTGCCGGAAATGCACATGCGCTCGAACTCGCTCGACGTGTCCGGCGACATCATGGCCGTCGCGTATCAGACGAAGAAGGTCGGCCAGAAGCCCGCCGGTCTCGAACTGTTCGACATCTCGGTGCCGGAGAAGCCGCGCTCGATCGCGTTCTACGACTGCTCGGGCCCGCATTCGCGCGGCGTGCATCAGCTCTGGTTCTGCGACGGTGAGTTCGTGCACATGGCCTCGGGCGCGCCGGATTTCAAACCGAGCCATCCGAACGACGACCAGTTCTATCGCTGCATCGACGTGCGCAATCCGTCGAAGCCCACCGAAGTCGGCCGCTGGTGGATGCCCGGCACCTCGGCGACCGACAACGTCAAGCCGCCGCCGCGCCATCCGCTCGACAAGGGCTATCGCGCGCACAACACCAACTGCTATCCGCAGCGCGGCGACCGCGTCTACCTCTGCTACATCGACGGCGGCATGTTCGTCATGGACATTAAGGACAAGTCGAACCCGAAGGTCGTCACGCACTGGACCAATTCGCCGCCGTACACCGGCTTCATGCACACCGCTGTGCCGCTGTTCGACCGCGACCTGATGCTGGTCACGGACGAGTCGACGGAGGACAACGCCGCCGACTGGCCGAAGCTGATCTGGATTCTGGACGCGCGCTCGGAAGAGAACCTAGTGCCGATCGCGACCTGCCCGCTGCCGCCGGTCGATGCGTTCAAGGATCGCGGCGGACGCTTCGGCGCGCACAACATCCACGAAAACACGCCGGTGCCGACCGCGTTCAAATCGGACCAGATCGTGCTCGGCACGTTCTTCAACGGGGGCTTACGCGCCTACGATATCTCTAATCCGTATCAGCCGAAGGAGATCGCGACCTTCGTCCCGCCGGCGCCGGCGAACTCGCCGGTCGGCGCTGCGCAACTCAACGACGTCTATGTCGACGAGCGCGGTATCGTATACACGGTCGACCGTTTCTCCGGCGGGCTGTTCACGCTGGAGATGGATTTTTAGTCGACTGCGTAATGCCCGCGAAAGCGAGGCATCCAGTCCTGCGCGACGTAATCATGCTTGGCTTTCAATGCTGGATCGCCCGCCTTCGCGGGCGATGAAGGCTTTGGTATTGGTCATCCCATGACCTCTCTCTTCCCGTCCCGCGACGCCGGACCGTTCGGGCGCCGTCAGAAACGCGAGCGTGGACACCGCATTCCGGTGACCGTGCTCACCGGCTTTCTCGGCGCGGGCAAGACGACGCTGCTCAAGCGTTTTCTCGAAACGCCAGAGGGCCTCGGCACGGCCGTGGTCGTCAACGAATTCGGCGCGGCGGGGATCGACGATGCGCTGCTGCGCGCAAGCGCCGAAGAAACGGTTCTGCTCGGCAATGGCTGCCTCTGCTGCGTAACGCGGAGCGATCTACAGGAGACGTTGCGCAGGCTGGCGGTCGAACGCGAGCGCGGCGACGTTCTCGCGTTCCAGCGCGTCGTGATCGAGACCTCAGGTCTCGCCGATCCGAGCCCGATCCTGCAGACATTCGCGACCGACCGCGCGCTCGGCGAGCGCTTTCACCTCGATGTGCTTGTCACCGTTGTCGACGCGGTCACCGGCCGCGATACGCTGTCGCGCGCCGCGGAAGCGCGCAAGCAGACGATCCTCGCCGACCGGTTGGTAATCAGCAAATCCGACGTCGCGGGCTCAGGTGCGGCGGACGCGCTTGCGGCGGAATTGAAAGCGCTCAATCCAAACGCCGAGATCGACGTCGCGTCAAACGGCGCACTCGCACCGGGGAAGCTAACTGAGCCGGTCACGACGCGGCGCAACGCCTTCGTCGCCGAAGCCGAGCACTCGGACGGCATCGGCAGCTTCGTGTTGACCGAAACTCGGCCGATGCCGTGGCCGGTCTTTGCGCGCGCGCTCGACGTGCTGATCGCGCTGCGCGCGCCGGATCTCCTGCGCGTGAAAGGCTTCCTCAATGTCGAAGACTGCCGCGGGCCGGTCGTCGTGCAGGTCGTGCAGCATCTGACAGAGCCGCCGGTGGAATTGGAATCCTGGCCCGACGACACGCGCGACAGCCGCGTCGTGTTCATCACCCGCGGGATAACGGAAAGCCAGATGCGCGATTTGATCGCGGCGGTGTGGGCGCTGGTGTGACTCGTGTCCCGGGCGCAGCGCAGCACACAAGTGGTGCGCTGCGGACCCGGGACCCCGGTTCGGTACAAGCGTGGCCAGACCGCTTTACTCCCGATCCCTGCCCGAAATCTCAGCCTGCCAGGGCGCGACCTTTCGCTCGACCCAGCCGATCAGGCTGTTCAGTCCGATCGCCATGACCATCAGGAGGATGATCGGCACGAACATTGTCGCCGTATCGAAATTGTTCGCCGAATTGATGATCACCGCGCCAAGCCCTGAGATCGTGGTGAAGAATTCCGCGATCACCATCGCCACCACCGCACGGCCGACCGCGAGCCGAATGCCGGCCATGATGTAGGGCAAAGTCGCGGGCAGCACGATGCGGCGCAGGATCACCAGCGGCGGCGCGACGAAGGACTTGCCTACCTCGATCAGGGTCTTCGGCACGGCCGTGACGCCAAGCCACGTGTTGATGCAGATCGGGAACAGCGCCATCAGGAAGACGATCGCCGCTTTTACCGCGAAGCCCAGCCCCAGCCACAACACCAGCAGCGGCACCAGCGCGACCAACGGCATCGCGTAGCCGGCCGTGACGTAGATGCCGAAGGCCGCCTCGGCCCAGCGGAAGCGGCCGATGATGAGCCCGATCGGCACGCCGATGACGATGGCGAGGAAATAGCCCAGCAGGAAAGGCTGCAGACTTTCGATCAGGGCGGAGCCGAGCTGCCCGCTTTGCAGAAGTTGCCAGAACGCACCCGCGATGGCGCTCGGATACGAGCCAAACACCGGATTAACGTCGCGGCCGAAGAATTCCCAGAGCAGCAGCGCGCCGCAGATCGAAGCGGTCGTGATCACCCAGCGCGGCAGTGGCCGCCGCTCGGGTGCGGCAGACGCAATCTCCGGCGCCGCCTTCCCTTTGCTTTCCACCACGTGCGCCATCAGTGCACCGTCCCGTCTTCGTGCAGCGCACGCCAGACCTTGTAACGCGTCTCTGCGAATTCCGGCATTCCGCGGACCTTGCCTAGATCGGGTCGCGGCCGGCCGAGCGGAACGTTCATGATCTCAGTCACGCGTCCGCGCTTCATCACCACGATGCGGTCCGCAATCAGTACGGCTTCGTCGAGATCGTGCGTGACGAAGATAACCGTCTTCTTCGTGCGCGCGTGGATGTCGAGCAGCTCGGCTTGCAGCGATTCGCGCGTCTGTGCGTCGAGCGCGCCGAACGGCTCGTCCATCAAGAGCACCTTCGGATCGATCGCGAGCGCGCGCGCAATGCCGACACGCTGCTTCATACCGCCGGAAAGTTGATGCGGCCGGCGGTTCTGAGAATCCTTCAGGCCCACGAGATCGAGATATCTCTCCGCCGTCGTGCGCAACTCGGCGCCGCGCACGCCCTTCATCTCCAGGCCGAACATCACGTTCTGCAGAGCGGACAGCCAGGGCAGCAATTCGGCATGCTGGAACACCATGCCGCGGTCGTAGCCGCAGCCTTTGATTTCGCGGCCATCGACCATGACCCGGCCCGACGTGGACGAATCGAGTCCCATCGCAACGCGCAGCGCCGTCGTCTTGCCGCAGCCGGACGGCCCGATCAGCGCGACGATCTCGCCGTCGTTGACCGTGAAGCTGATGCGATCCAGCGCCTGCACGTGATGGACCTCCTCGTCCACACGCAGCGTGAAACGCTTGGACACGTCCTGAAAACTCACCTCACCCATGCCAAACTCCAAATTCTGGCTGCGCGCCGGCAAAAATGGCGCGTCACGAATGCCCGCTCAGCTCCAGCGCCTTCTCACGGTGCTCCGGCGCGATCACCTCATCGACCGGAATTGATTTCGCGATTTTTCCAGCCTTGACCAACTGCTCCTCGACCCACTGCAGCTTATCTTTGGGCAGCGGCAGCGACGGGTCGACCGCGTGATGTTCAACAGCGTCGTCGAAAATGAACGCCGCCCGCGGATCGTCGGCTTTCTCATGCGTCAGCTTGTGCGCGAGGTCGATCGTGGCCTGCTTGTGCGAGAGCGCGTATTTCAACGCGTCCATCTCCGCGGCCAGGAATTTCACGGCGTCGTCGCCGCGCGCTTTCAGCTTCGACTCGCTGGAGAAAATGCAAATGCGGATGAAATTCGGCAATGCGTCGCGCCCGGCAAGTAAGAGACGCACGTTCTTCGGTGCAACCGGCTCGTACTCGTTTGACACGACCGCGGCATCGACCACGCCGGCGATCAGCGCCTGATAGCGCTCGCGGTCGCCGCCGACCGCCGCGAGCTTCACTTCAGACGGATTGACGCCGCTTTTCTCAAGCGCCTCGCGCGCAAGCATGTCAGGCATCGAGTTGGGCGCCGATATCGCGATCTGCTTACCCTTCAGCTCCGCGACACTCTTGAGCGTGTCCTTCGCGTAGATGCCATGCGGCACGACCGTCCAGTGGCAGCCAAGAATGCGCGCGTCGCCGCCTTTGCTGGCGGCAGAGAACACTCCCTGCGGCCCACCTTCGAAACTGTCGACCTCGCCGGCGATGAGTGCTTTCAGCCCGATCTGGTCGTCCTTGAAGTTGACGAGTTCGATCTTGAGACCCTGCCGCTTGCCGAAATCGCCGGTCCCGACCATCGCCAGAATGCCGGCATCGGATTTCGGGTTGAGAATGCCGTGACGCCAGACCTTCTCCTGCGCCGAAGCCGCAGCCGTTACAGCGAGCGCCACCGTGGCGCCAAGCAGGACAGCGCAAATCGGGCGGCCCGAGGCTGGCATGCGATCCTCCCTAGTTCTTTTGGGCGCCTTATAGCGCCTCTTGATGAACAGCCTAGCACGTTTTTATGGAACCGGCCGGTTCAGACAGCCTTCAGCCGGGCGACGTTCCGCCGCGCTGCGGCGATGACGTCCGGGACAGCGGAATCATGACCGGGAGCCATGATGTGGCAGCCTGCGACCTGCGGGATTTCCGCCAGCGCGGCGATCACTTCGAGGCAAATCTTGCGCCCCTCTTCGGCCGCATCCTGCGCGGCTTCGAGCCGATCGATGTGAGCGTCAGGGATGATCGTTCCGTGCAATTTCTCGCGCATCCAGCGCGTCGACTTCGCCGAGCGCAGCGGCGCAACGCCAATGAGCATGTACGGCAGCGGCGCAAGCCCGCTTGCGGCTAGTCGCTCGACGTAGCGGCGCACAACGCTTGCATCCATGCAGAACTGCGTCTGCACGAATTGTGCGCCGGCGGCGATCTTGGCCTTCAACCCCTGCGGCTGCCATCCGGGCGGCGGATCGACCGGATTGTCCGCCGCGCCGAGGAAGAAATCGCATTTACCCGCGACCTTGCGGCCGGTCGGCAGCTCGCCGGCATCGCGCAGGCGTCGCGCGCTGTCGAGCAGCTGGCGCGCATCGAGATCAAATACCGGTTTGGTCTCCGGCTGATCGCCGACGGAAGGATCATCGCCGCGCAGCATCAAGAGATTGCGCACGCCACTCGCCGCCGCCGCGATCAGATCGCTCTGCAGGGCAATACGATTACGATCGCGGCAGGTGAGTTGCAGGATCGGCTCGATCTCGGCCTCCACCAGCATCGCCGCGGCAACGCCCGCAGCCATATGCGGACGCGCGCCTGCGCCGTCGGTCACGTTCACCGCATCGGCGAGACCTTTCAGCGGCATCGCTTTCGCAAGAAGCGCGTCGCGGCTGGCGGCAACAGGCGGTGTGATCTCGGCCGTCAGCACAAACCGGCCGGCACGTAAGCGTTCGGAGAGAGTCATTACGGGCATGCACCTCGCAAAATCCGATGGACCTGGCAAGGGCGCGGGTGCTTAGTCTGCGCAATCGAGAGGTCGCCAATGGCCAACGTCATTACGTCGCTGGAAGACGCGCTTGCCTGCATCGGCGACGGCACAATGCTCGTCGTGCCGCGCGAAGTGTCGGGCGTGCCGATGGCCGCCACGCGCGCGTTGATCCGGCGTGGCGTCAAGCGCCTGCACCTCGTCGCGCTGCCGACATCGAGTCTGCAGGCCGATGTGCTGATCGGCGCCGGATGCATCGAGACGCTGGAGACGAGCGCGGTGAGCCTCGGCGAGTTCGGACCGGCGCCGCGCTTTTCCGCCGCGATCACCGGCGACACGATCCGCATGAAGGACGCGACCTGTCCCGCGCTGCATGCGGCCTTGCAGGCGGCTGAGAAAGGCGTGCCGTTTATGCCGCTGCGCGGGCTGATCGGCTCCGACATATTGAAATACCGCAACGACTGGAAAGTTATCGATAGCCCCTTCGGCAATGACGATCCGATCGTGCTGTTGCCCGCCATCCGGCCTGACGTCGCGCTGTTTCATGCGCAGATGGCGGACCGGTTCGGCAATATCTGGATCGGACGGCAGCGCGAGCTTGCGACCATGGCACATGCCGCAGCAAAGACAGTCGTGACCATCGAGCGTCTGCACGACGGCAATCTGCTCGACGATCCCGTGCTCGCGGCAGGCGCCCTGTCCGGCTTCTATGTCGAGCACATTGCAATTGCCGAGCGCGGCGCGTGGCCGCTGCCGCTGCCGGACCACTATGCCGCGGATGCCGAGCATCTCGCGCTGTATGCAAAGCTGGCGGCCACGACGGAGGGATTCGCGGAGTACCTCGACCGGTATGTGTATGAGAAGTGCGCGGCGTGAACCTTGATATGGACTTCCGACCCGAAGAACTGCTCGCCGACGTCATCGCTCGCCTGATCGGCGACGTGCGGCATGTAGCTGTCGGCAACGCCTCGCCCATCCCGGCGACGGCCGCGCTACTCGCGCGCGAGCGCGGCAAAGGACGGCCGTACGTATCGCTATTGCAAAGCCGCAAGCACAATTTCTGGACCGACGGCGCGCGCGAACTGTTCGACTGTGCGGGACAGGGCCGCATCGACGTGTTTTTTCTATCGGGCGGACAGATCGATGGCCATGGCAACATCAATCTGGTCTCGATCGGCGACTACGCGCATCCGAAGGTGCGTTTTCCTGGCTCGTTCGGCTCGGCCTATCTCTATTACGTCGTGCCCAAGGTGATCCTGTTCCGCACCGAGCATTCGCGCCGCACCCTCGTGCCAAAGGTCGACTTCGTCAGCGCGCCGGGCGTGAACGAGCCGAACGTGTTCCGCACCGGCGGTCCGATCGCGCTGGTGACCAACCGCTGCCTTTTCGCTTTCGAGAACGGACGCTTCCGGCTCGCAAGCGTGCATCCCGGACACATGGTCGATGAAGTGATCGAGCACACCGGCTTCGATTTCGACCGGCCCGCGCAGGTTCCGGAGACGCAGCCACCCACGCCCGAAACGCTGCGGATCATGCGCGAGATCGTCGCGCCGCAATTGGCGGAGGTGTATCCGCAATTCGCGCAGGAGGTGTTCGGCGTCACCGCTGAAAGCAATCAAGGCGCAGCTTTGTAAAAAGCCGCGGCGTCCTTGCTGAAGGCCTCACGTGAGCTGGAATAGAGATAGAGCATATGCCCGCCGCGGTAGAGCTTGAGCTGCGCGCGGCCGGGCGGCTCCGCATTCGGGAGATGATCGAGCAGATAACGCGTATCGCCGTACGGCGTGACGAGATCGGTCATACCGTGCGCGATCAGCAGACGGAAATGCATGTCGAATGACAGCAGCACGCGCAATTCGTCATCGACGCCCGCCTCCACGCGACCGCCACTCCAATCCCAGTGGCCGGTGACGTCGTTCGCGAGCAATTTGTAGGTGATCTCAGTGTTGAAACCAAGCTCGTTGCGCGCATAGTTCGCGAAGGCGCCGCCATAGGCCCGCGCCACGCCGTCGAGGATCGGATCGGGCGCGCGGTTTGTGCGGCGCTCGGGGAATGGATCGTCGATCGCAAAATTGGCGTCGTAGCGGCTGACGAGCTTTCCGTCCCGCAGGACTTTCAAAACTTCGCCGGTCACGAAGCCGCGCGCCTTCGCTATGCTGTCGGCCGGCAGCCCGGTCACCTCGGCCACGCGCTTGTAAAACACTTGCGCCGCGTCGCCGGACAGCGGCGGACCCGCCAAGGCGGTCAGATAGTCGGTGAGCGCGAATTTTTCCGCCTTGCCGAGCGCGTCGGGCGAGAGCTTGTTCTGTGTCGCGAGCTGCGCGGCAGCGAGCGACGGCAGCAGCAGCGCGGAGCGTAATGCCGACTGATCGTCGCCGAAGGTGAGCCAACCTTCAAGGAGCGGGGATAGCATCACAATCCCATTCACCACGACGCCGTAATCGCGCTGCAGTGTCCGCGCGACCTTGGCCGCGCGGAAGCCGCCGTAGCTTTCGCCCATGAGATAGATCGGCCCGAGCGTCCGGTCGTGCTTGGCGGCATAGTTCGAAATCGCCTTCGCCATCGAATCGGCGTCGCTCTGGACCTTCCAGAAGTCCTTGGCGTCGTCCGCCTTCGCCGTGCGGCTCCAGCCGGTACCGATCGGATCAATAAGGACGAGATCGGTGAAGCGAAGCCAGCTATCGGGATTGTCGACGAGCTTGGCATCGCTCGGATTCCGAGCGTCGGGCCCGAGATCGAGCCGGCGCGGACCGACAAGACCGAGATTGAGGAAGGCGGACGCCGCGCCGGGTCCGCCGTTGAAGGCAAAAGTCAGCGGGCGTTTGTCGCCGGCGTTCTTCGCAACATAGGACGTATAAAAAATCGCCGCGATCTGTTCGCCCGACTGGCCGTAGAGCGGGATCGTGCCCGCCGTCGCGGTGTAATTGAGCTTGCCCTGCGGCGTGTCGAGCGCGTGCTCGGTGACCGAATCCGAAGGCAGAAGCCGCAGCACGCCGCTGCCGGCCGGCTGATGGTCCTGCCCCTGCTGTTGCTGCCGCTGCTCGGAGCCCCTGTTCGATTGCGCCAGCGCGGGCGCGGTGGCGGTCAGCAGGGCGAGCGAGAAAACAATAATGCGGTGCAATTGCATGAGGGACTTACAACTCCTTGAGGCCCCCCAAGCCCCTCAATCTCAGCGGCGGCGGAAATTCGGCCGGCGCTGCTGCGGCGCCGCCGTGGGTGCATCGCCGCGGTGACGGAAGCTGATGCGGCCGCGCTGAAGGTCATATGGCGACATTTCGACCACGACCCGGTCGCCGACACCAGTGCGGATGCGAAATTTGCGCATTTTGCCCGCGGTATAGGCGAGCACTTCGTGCCCGTTGTCGAGTTTCACGCGGAAATTCCCGTCCGGCAGCACCTCGGTCACCGTGCCGTCGAAGTCCAGCAGTTCTTCCTTCGCCATTCAGTCGTCTCCGATCGAGATTCAGCGCACCGGCAAACCGGTTTCTGCCCCGTCCGTCAAGACGGGGCAGAGGCTAGCGGTCAGCGGGGCGCCTGCCGGCCCGCTTTATGGCGCGGCTCGCCCGAACGCTGCATGAACGTAACAGTTCTGAAGTCCTTTGGCTCGCCCTTCGCTTGCTCGGCGCGACCATGCGGATGACGATCGCGCTGGGCGCCGTTCTTTGGCGGGCCGGAACGCTTGTGACGGCGGCCGTTCCGCTCGGCATTGCGGCCGTTGGCATGATGATGATGCGCCGCGGGTTCGTGCGCGACGGGTTTGCCCGTCCGCCGGTCGGTCGCCGGGATGCTCATCCGGATCAGACGCTCGATATCGCGCAGATAAGCGCGCTCCTCGTGATCGCAGAACGAGATCGCGGTGCCTTCGGCGCCCGCGCGCGCCGTGCGCCCGATGCGGTGCACGTAGCTTTCCGGCACGTTCGGCAGATCGTAGTTGACCACATGGCTGACGCCGTCGACGTCGATGCCCCGCGCGGCGATGTCGGTCGCGACCAACGTTCGCAATTCGCCGGAGCGGAAGGCGCCGAGCACGCGCTCGCGCTGGTTCTGCGACTTGTTGCCGTGGATCGCCTCGGCGGCGAGCCCCGCCTTCTGCAGCACGCGCACGACCTTGTCGGCACCGTGCTTTGTGCGGGTGAAGACCAGCACGCGATCGATCGACTCGGTCTTGAGCACTTCCGTCAGCAGCGCGGATTTTGCCGGCTTGTCGACGTGGATCACGCGCTGCGCGATGCGCTCGGCGGTCGAGGCCTGCGGTGTCACCGCCACGCGCTCCGGATTGTTCAGCATCGCGCCCGCGAGTTGCACGATCTGCTGCGGCATTGTCGCGGAGAAGAACAGGGTCTGCCGCTCGCGCGGGAGCATGGCGACGATCTTCTTGATGTCGTGGATGAAGCCCATGTCGAGCATGCGATCGGCTTCGTCTAGCACCAGCACTTCGATCCGGTTGATGTCGAGCGCACGGCTGTGCACCAGGTCGAGCAGACGGCCCGGAGTCGCGACCAGCACCTCGACCCCACGTTGCAGGGCGCGGATTTGGCGGTTGATCGGCACGCCGCCGATCGCGAGCGCCACGTCAAAGGGGCGGACGTATTTGCCATAGGTGCGGAACGAGTCCGCAATTTGGCCGGACAGTTCGCGCGTCGGCGAGAGCACGAGCACGCGCGCCGATTTGCGCTCTGGGCGGCGGCGGTTGCCGATCAGATGGTTGAGGATAGGCAGCGCAAACGCTGCGGTCTTGCCGGTGCCGGTCTGGGCGATGCCGATCACGTCGCGCCCGGAGAGCGCGATCGGGATGGTCTGTGCCTGGATGGGAGTGGGAGTGACGTAGTTTTCGTCGCGCAGCGCGCGGGTGATCGGCTCTTGGAGGCCGAAGTCGTTAAAGGACGTCAAAACGGGTCTTTCTTAAGTACGGCGAAACGGCCGGCTCGCCTGTCGAGGCGGCGGAATCGCGGGGTTTCACAACATCCCGCGTGGCCAGGGTTGTCGTCGTTCGGGGATTTCGGATGGCGGGGCGAAATTCGTGGAATTTCGAGCTTCGTGCACGCGGCCCGCTGGCCCAACAATGGCCGACTCATCCGCTGCCGTTCATATGACAGCGCGGCGTGTTCTTTTCAAGGCGCGGCGGGAACTTGGCTTAAGAAAGCGTGTGGCGGCAGGTATTTGATTCCGGATTGCAGCTTTGCAACGTGTTGTGCGGCTCCGTGTGGACAACCCGGCTGAGATCGGGGAATGTTCGCGCCCGCCAATTCCGTCTTGCGTAATCCGGAGTGTTTTCGATGCCGTTTCCCAGGGCTTCCCAGGCCCTTTCCCGATTTACCGTCCTCGATCTCACCCGCGTCCGTTCCGGCCCGACCTGCGTCCGCCAACTCGCCGACTGGGGCGCCAATGTCATCAAGATCGAGACGCCCCCGCATCTCGAAAAAGGCGAAGGCCCTGGCGGCCCGCGCGAGAATGCCGATTTCCAGAACCTACACCGCAACAAGCGCAGCATCACGCTGGACCTGAAGTCGCCTCAAGGGCTCGCCGCCTTCAGGGGCATGGTCGCGAAGGCCGACGTCGTGGTCGAGAACTTCCGCCCGGACGTGAAAGACCGGCTCGGGATCGCCTACGAGGACCTCAAGAAGATCAACAAGGGCATTGTGCTCGGCTCGATCTCCGGCTTCGGCCAGGACGGCCCCTACCGCGACCGCCCCGGCTTCGACCAGATCGCCCAAGGCATGGGCGGGCTGATGTCGATCACCGGCCTGCCGGGTCAGGGGCCCGTGCGCGTCGGCATACCGGTCGCCGACCTGACCGCCGGCCTCTTCTGCGCCATGGGGATCCTCACCGCGCTGTTGGAGCGCGAGGTGTCCGGCGAAGGCCAGTGGGTCTCCACCTCGCTCCTTCAGGCGCAGATCTTCATGCTGGACTTCCAGGCCGCGCGCTGGCTGCAGATGCACGAGGTCGCCAAGCAGGCCGGCAACGATCATCCGACCAGTATCCCGACCGGCGTGTTCCAGACCAAGGACGGCCACATCAACATTGCCGCCGCCGGCCAGGTGATGTGGGAGCGCACCTGCGAGGCGATCGAAGCGCCAGAGCTGATCAACCGCGATGACATGAAGACCGGCCTGCTGCGCTCGAAGAACCGCGTGGCGGTGAACGCTGAGATCGGCAAGCGCACGGTGAACAAGACCAGCGCCGAATGGATCGAGATATTCAACCGCACCGGTGTGCCGTGCGGACCGATCTATTCCATCGACCAGGTCTTCGCCGATGAGCAGGTGAAACACCTCGGCGCGGCGATTGCCGGCCACAAGCCGGACGGCAGCGAGCAATTGTTCGTAGCGCAGCCGTTCAAGTTGTCGCGCACGCCGACGAAGATCGCCGCCACGCCGCCCGCGCAGGGCCAGCATACCGACGAGGTGTTCAAGGAATTCGGCTTCTCGGATTCCGAGATTAAGGCGCTGCATGACGCCAAGGCGGTGTGATGCGCTCCGCCTTCGTCATGCCCGGCCTTGAGCCGTGCATCCCGATCATGGACGCACTGACTCTCTAAACGGGATGGCCGTGACAAGTCCGGCCATCCCAAACGGAAAAGACGGAGCGTCTGAATGAGCAAGACCGACAAAATGCTGTCCCGCAAAGAGGGCGGCGTCGGGTATCTCATCTTCAACAATCCCGATCGACATAACGCCGTGTCGCTGGAAATGTGGGAAACGGCGAGTTTCTATCTCGACGAGTTCGCGAAAGACAAATCGGTGCGTGTCGTCGTGCTCACTGGCGCGGGCGGCAAGGCTTTCGTGTCGGGCGCCGACATTTCAAAATTCGAGAGCGAGCGTGCGAGCAAAGAGGCGATCGACCGCTACAACGTGGCAGTCGATCGTGCGAACACGGCGATATACGAATTTCCCAAGCCGACCATCGCGATGATCCGCGGCTACTGCATCGGCGGCGGCGTGGGCTTGGCGCTCTGCTGCGACATTCGCATCTGCTCGGATAATTCCAAGTTCGGCGTCCCCGCGGCCAAGCTCGGTCTCGGCTACGGCTATAAAGGGGTCAAGAAGCTGGTCGACGTAGTCGGGCCCGCCTACGCCAAAGAAATCTTCTTCACCGCGCGGCATTTCACCGCAACCGAGGCGCACCAGATGGGGCTCGTCAACAGCGTGCTGCCCGAGGCAGACCTTGAAGCCTATGTGCGCAACATGGCGCAGACCATCAGCGAAAACGCGCCGCTGACGGTCAACTCGGTCAAATTCATCGTGGGCCAGGCACTGGCGCACGAGTCGCAGAAGGACCTGAAGGCCTGCGATGCGCTGGTGTCGCAGTGCTTTGCGAGTCAAGATTACACGGAGGGCCGCAGGGCCTTCATGGAAAAGCGCAAGCCGGATTTCACCGGCTCATGATAGGATGCTCCCGGCCGGGCAAATGATCGGCCGGGAAAAGGCCAAAAGCCGCGGCTCAAGCGGCGGGCGCAAGGGGGAGGACGAGAGTGGCATCGGTCGAATTGCGTGGACTGACCAAGCGCTACGGCGATCTTGCCGTGGTGGACAATATCTCGCTCACCATTGCGCATGGGCAGCTCGTATGCCTGCTCGGACCCTCTGGCTGCGGCAAGACGACGACGCTGCGGCTGATCGCAGGTTTCGTCGAGCCGAGCGAGGGCGAGATTCACGTCGGCTCGCGCCTGATCTCCTCTCCGGCCCAGACGGTGCCGCCTGAGCGGCGCAACATGTCGATGATCTTCCAGAGCTACGCGCTCTGGCCGCACATGACGGTCGCTGAAAACATCGTTTACGGGCTCAGGCTTCGGAAGGTGGACCGCGAGACGATCGGGAAGAAGCTCGACGCGATCCTCACCACAACCAAACTCGCGGCGCTGGCGCAGCGCTATCCGGGCGAACTCTCAGGCGGCCAGCAGCAGCGCGTCGCGCTCGCCCGCGCGCTGATTGTCGAGCCGGAGACACTGCTGCTCGACGAGCCCTTGTCCAACCTCGACGCAAATTTGCGCGAGGAGATGCGCTTCGAGGTGCGGCGGCTGCATGACGAGTACCGCTACACGACGGTCTACGTCACGCACGATCAGTCGGAAGCCATGACCACCGCGGACCTCATCGCGGTGATGAACCTTGGCAAGATCGAGCAGGCTGGCTCGCCGGAAGACATCTATGACCGGCCGCGCTCGGAATTCGTTGCGCGCTTTATCGGCTCGAGCAACGTCATCCGCGGCAAGGGCCTGGAGACGAACCGGATCGAATTTGCCGGCGTGCCGCTCGCCTGCATCGGCGAGCCGGTGACGCGCGGCGCCGACGTGCCAATGTCGATTCGGCCGCACGACATCGCGCTCTCGGTGCAGGCGCTGAACGGACAACAGAACGTCGTGCCAGGCCGCGTGAAGCGCCACGTCTTCCTCGGCGCAAGTCGCGACTACGTCGTCGAGACGCAGGATGGCACGCAATTGCGCGTGCTGACATCTGCGGGGGAGAGCGTCCCCGAAGGAAGCTCTGTCTATCTGCATCTGCCGCCCGAGCGCTGCCGCGCCCTCGCAGGGTAAAGCCAATAAGAAGAAAAGACGCACAACAAAATAGATAAGTGGAGGAAGCGAATGAGCGAATTTTCAATCTCACGCCGCGATCTGCTGATCGGCACGAGCGCACTCGCCGCCGGCAGCGCGTTCTCGACCGCGGTGCTGTCCGCCGCGCCGCCCGCGAGCGCGGTCACCCCGGAACTGATCGACGCGGCGAAAAAGGAAGGTAAGGTGATCTGGTACACCTCGATCGACCTTCCACTCGCCGAAAAGATCGCGAAGTCTTTCGAGGCGAAATACCCGGGCATCGCCGTGCGGGTCGAGCGCTCCGGCGCCGAGCGCGTGTTCCAGCGGATCGGGCAGGAATACGCCTCCAATATTCACGCTGTCGACGTCGCCAACTCCTCCGACGCCGCACACTTCATTATCTGGAAGGGCCAGAACCTGCTCGAAGCCTACGTCCCCGAGGACGTGGCGAACTTCTACCCAGCCGAGCACAAGGACGCCGACGGCCAGTTCGCAAGCTTCCGCGTCTGGGTCTGCATCATCGCCTACAACACGAACCTCGTGAAGAAAGAGGATGCGCCGAAGAGCTTCGCCGACCTGCTCGATCCGAAATGGAAGAGCAAGATCGTCAAGGCGCATCCGGGCTACAGCGGCACGATCATGACCGCGACCTACCAGATGCAGCGCGACCTCGGCTGGGACTATTTCGAGAAGCTCGCCAAGCAGAACGTCATGCAGGTGCAATCCTCGGCCGACCCGCCGAAGCGACTCGCACTCGGCGAGCGCGCCGTGATGGCGGACGGCAACGAGTACAACATCTTCGAGATTAGCGAGAAGGGCGGCCCCGTGGCGCCGGTCTACGCGACCGAAGGCTCGCCGCTGATCGTCGGCCCGACCGGCATGTTCAAGGCCGCGCCCAATCCGAACGCGGCGAAGCTGTTCTGCAATTTCAGCTT
>Ga0207766_1000042_pt1 | contig 22802 bp, 21 predicted proteins | sample LuqExpMetageno68_FD_187825 | JGI IMG/M metagenome (GOLD analysis project Ga0207766, IMG submission 187825) | Tropical forest soil microbial communities from Luquillo Experimental Forest, Puerto Rico - Sample 68 (SPAdes) | ecosystem: Environmental > Terrestrial > Soil > Tropical forest ...
CGTTTCACCCCCTCCCGGCGGGCTTCGCTCGCCGACCTCCCCCTCCAAGGGGAGGTACAGAAGAGTGATGCGTCTGCATGAACGAGACTCCCAAGCAAAGCTGGTGGCAGCGCCTGAGCGGCGGCCTCAAGCGTACGTCATCGCAGCTCGGTTCCGCGATCAAAGGGCTTGTCAGCAAGCGCAAGCTCGACGCAACCACGCTCGACGAACTGGAGAACGAGCTGATCCGCGCCGACTTCGGGCTCGAGGTGGCGGACCGCACGATTAATGCCCTGCGCGACGGCCGCTTCGAGAAAGATATCTCGCCGGAAGAACTGCAGGAGCTGCTCGCGGGCGAGATCGAGAAGGTGATGGCGCCGGTGGCGAAGCCGCTCGAGATCGCGTCGCGACCTTTCGTCGTCCTCGTCGCCGGCGTGAACGGCTCGGGCAAGACGACGACGATCGGCAAGCTCGCCGCGCGTTACCGCAGCGAAGGCAAAAGCGTGATGCTTGTTGCGGGCGACACGTTCCGCGCAGCTGCCATCGATCAGCTCAAGATCTGGGCGCAGCGCACGGGGGCTACGGTCATGGCGCGCGAGCCGCACTCCGATCCGGCTAGCCTCGCCTTCGATGCGCTGTCTGCCGCCAAGGCGCAGAGCGTCGACGTCGTTTTAGTCGACACCGCCGGCCGCCTGCAGAACCGCACGGAACTGATGAGCGAGTTGGAGAAGATGGTGCGCGTGATGCGCAAAGTGGAGCCGACCGCGCCGCATGCGGTGCTCCTGGTGCTCGACGCGACCGTCGGCCAGAACGCGTTGAGCCAGGTTGAGATCTTCAGCAGGACCGCAGGTGTGACCGGGCTCGTCATGACCAAGCTCGACGGCACCGCGCGCGGCGGCATCCTGGTCGCGATCGCGGCGAAATTCGGCCTGCCGGTGCATTTCATCGGCGTCGGCGAAGGCGTCGAGGATCTCGCCCCGTTCACCGCGCGCGATTACGCGCGGGCGGTGGTGGGACTGGAGTAGGCGCGCGACACGCTGTACGGAATTCGCTAGAAGCCCTTCATGCCAGCAAAAACCCCTCTCAATCCCGCGCTCAAGCTCGTCCTCGACATCGGGCCGCTGGGGTTATTCTTCGCGGTCAACGCAAAGATCGGTATCTATGCCGCGACCGGCGTGTTCATGGCGGCGGTGCTGATCGCGCTCGCCGTGTCATACGCAATGACGCGGCACATCGCGATCATGCCGCTGGTCACGGCGGTGATCGTGCTGATCTTCGGCGGGCTGACGCTCGTTCTGCACAACGATACTTTCATCAAGCTCAAGCCGACGATCATCTACGTACTGTTCGCCGGCGCGCTGTTCGCCGGGCTCGCCTTCCGCAAGCCGCTGCTCGGGATGGTGTTCGATGCGGTGTTCGACCTGACCGAGGAAGGCTGGCGCAAGCTGACCTGGCGCTGGGCGCTGTTCTTCGTCTTTCTTGCGATCGTGAACGAAATCGTTTGGCGCACGCAGTCGACGGATTTCTGGGTGAGCTTCAAATTGTTCGGCGTCGTGCCGCTGACCTTCGTCTTCGGCGCGCTGCAGTATCCGTTGCTGCAGAAGTATGCGGCTCCTTCGAAGGCCGAGCAGGGCTGAACGGCACTAGTTCGCCGCCAGCGCCTTCTGGATTTCCGCTTCTAGCGTCGTCTGCAAATTCTCTTCCGTGATAGGGCCGACCAGCTTGTAAGCGATGCGCCCGTCTTTGCCGACGAGGAACGTCTCCGGCACGCCATAGACACCCCATTCGATGCCCATGCGGCCGTTCAAGTCCTGTCCGGTCGCGGCATAGGGATTGCCGTAGCGGCCGAGGAAGCGGCGCGCGTTGTCGGCTCCGTCCTTGTAATTGAAGCCGACAAGCTGGATGCGCTTGTCCTTGCCGAGCTGATTGAGGAACGGGACTTCGTCGGCGCAGGGTACGCACCAGGACGCCCATACGTTCACCAGCGTGACGCGCCCCTCAAAAGTCGCGTTGCTCAGGCCCGGCACCTGCTCGCCGTTGCGCACGAGGCCGGGCAGCGCCGGCAGGTTCGTCTGCGGCGCGGCCTTCCCGATCAGGGCGGACGGAATGCGCGAGACATCGCCCGCTCCGAGGCGGATGAAGAACAGCGCGGCAAGTCCGGCAAAGACGATCAGCGGTAGCAGCACCAGAATGTTGCGGCGGCCTTTGCTCGCTGTCTCGTTCGTGGTCGCGCTCATCAGCTTTATCCCTGATTACGCTGGGAGCGCCGCGAGAAGCCCTGCTCCTCGAGATCGCCGAGCAGGCGCCGCTGCGCCGAATGGTCGAGCACGACCCAGCCGATCAGCGTGGCGACGACGAACACGGTCACCGCATAGGACGCGATGATGAAGCCGATCTGATGCGCCAATGCTCCGCTCATGCGCGGGCCTCCGCAAGTGTCTGTGCCTGGATCAGCCGCATCGTGCGCACGCGCCGGCGCAGGATTTCATTGCGCATGGCGGCGAAGTGCAGCGCGAAGAATAACAGCGTGAAGCCTAGCGCCATCACCAGAAGCGGGTAGAGGATCGACGGCGCGATCGCCGTGCCGCCGGTGCGCATGATCGACGCCGGCTGATGCAGTGTGTTCCACCAGTCGACGGAGAATTTGATGATCGGCAGATTGATCGCGCCGACGAGCGTCAGTACGGCGGCGGCGCGCGAGCCGCGGCCGGGATCTTCCGCCGTCCAGTAGAGCGCGATCACGCCGAGATAGAGCAGCAGCAGCACTAGCATCGAGGTGAGCCGCGCGTCCCAGACCCAGTAAGTGCCCCAGGTCGGGCGGCCCCAAAGTGCGCCGGTGATGAGGCAGATGAACGTGAAGGCGGCGCCGATCGGCGCCGCGGCCTTGCCGGCGACGTCGGCGAGCGGATGGCGCCAGACCAGAGTGCCGAGCGCTGCGACGCTCATCACCGACCAGCCCATCATGCCGAGCCAGGCGGCGGGCACGTGGATATACATGATTTTGACAGTCGCGCCCTGCTGATAGTCGTCGGGGGCATTGAACGTCTGCATCAGGCCGATGATGAAGACGATGAGGGCTGCGCCCCACAGCCAGGGCAGGACGCGCTGAACGAGACTCAGAAAACGGGTCGGATTTGCAAGATCGATGACGGCCATGAGGGTTCTTAGTCCACAGGCGAGCGGGCCCGCAATCGGTACTACCCCTTAAACGCTACTCAAGCCCGAAACGTAATGCCGCAGCAGCGGCAAACGGCCCGACCACGAGGCTCATCAAGCTCAGCGCGCAAAGAATGGTGAAAGGAGGGCCGAACGGCTCGGGCCCGACGATGCCCGCGTTAGCCGCCGAAACACCGAAAATCAGCACCGGAATGGTCAGCGGCAGCACCAGAACCGCGAGCAATAGGCCGCCGCGGCGCAGTGCCACAGACAGTGCCGCGCCGATCAGGCCGATGAAGGTGAGCGCCGGCGTGCCGACGATCAGCGTCAGCGCCACGACGCCCATTGCCTTGAGTTCCACATTCAGCATCAGGCCAAGCACGGGCGAGATCATTACCAGCGGCAGTCCGGTCGTCAGCCAGTGCGCCACTCCTTTGCCGGCGATGGCGAGTTCCAGCGGCATCCGACCCATCATCAGCAGGTCGAGCGAGCCGTCCTCATGATCGGTCGCGAACAGCCGGTCGAGCGCGAGCAGGGTGGCAAGCAGGGCGCCGAGCCAGAGGATCGCCGGGCCGATGCGGGCGAGGAGCTTCAGGTCGGGGCCGACCGCGAATGGCATCATGGTGACGACGATCAGGAAAAACAGTGCGCCCATCAGCGCGCCGCCGCCAACGCGGACGGCCAAGCGCATGTCGCGCAGGACGAGGGCAGTGAAAGGGGTCATTGGGCGACCCCTGTTGGGCCAAGTTGCAACTCTCGCGGCGCATCGAGCCCGATCGGTCCGTGCGTGGCTGCGATGATCATGCCGCCGCCTTTGAGATGTGCGCGCATGAGGCCGGCGAGGCGGTCTTGGCTTTGCACGTCGAGCGCCGAGGTCGGCTCGTCGAGCAGCCACAGCGGACGTTGCACAGCGACAAGCCGTGCGATCGAGAGCCTTCGCCGCTGTCCGGCCGAGAGATAGCCGGCCGGCAGCCCGGCCAACGGCGCGAGATCGACCGCTGCGAGCGCGTCCTCAAGACTGCCGCGTGCCCCCCCCAGAAAGTCGATCCAGAAAGCTAGATTTTCACGCACGGAAAGCGAGCCTTTCAGCGCATCCTGGTGCCCCAGGTAATGCGCCTGTTCGGCGACACTCGCTTCCGACTCGCCGCCAGTCAGGCTCAGGCTGCCCGCGGCCAGATGCACCAGTCCCGCGATCACCCGGAGCAGCGAGGATTTCCCTGCGCCATTGCGGCCGATGACCGTCAGCGCCTCGCCGGAGGAGACGGAAAACGTTAGGCCCGCGAAGACGGTACGCCCGCCGCGAATGCAGGTGAGGGTGTCGGCGGCAAGCTGCATCAGGCGCGCCGCCCGCATGCGCCAGCCGGGCGCTCAGAAGATATCAGCATTGTACCGGAAGCGTCCCGATCAATATGGCGTCGGACACAAAAAGACCTTATAAGCCCGCACCTGCGGCGTCCCGCCACGCCCCTAAGCTCTCTGGCCCGCAATGGGCCGGTTGGGGAAGAGCTTAGACCGATCCAGCGCCAATGTCCCTGTCCGGGAATGGAAACAACCATATGACTTCGCTCGACAGCTTCCGCTGCTGCAAGACACTCAAGGTCGGCAGCAAGACCTATGCTTATTACAGCCTGCCTACCGCCGAGAAGAACGGCCTCAAAGGCATCTCGCGCCTGCCCTTCTCGATGAAGGTGCTGTTGGAGAACCTACTGCGCAACGAAGACGGGCGCACGGTCACCAAAGACGACATCAAAGCCTTCTCCGAATGGCTGAAAAACAAGACTTCGGAGCAGGAAATTGCATTCCGCCCGGCGCGCGTTCTGCTGCAGGACTTCACCGGCGTGCCCTGCGTAGTCGATCTGGCTGCCATGCGCGACGCGATGAAAAATCTCGGCGGCGACCCGAAAAAGATCAATCCGCTGATCCCGGTCGATCTCGTGATCGACCACTCGGTGGCCGTCAATTATTACGGCAGCAACACCGCGTTCAAGAAGAACGTCGACGAAGAGTATCGGCAGAACCAGGAGCGCTATCAGTTTTTGAAATGGGCCCAGCGCTCGTTCGATAATTTCCGTGTCGTCCCACCGGGGACCGGCATCTGCCACCAGGTGAATCTCGAATACCTGTCGCGTACCGTCTGGACGCGCAAAGACAAGGTGAAGGTGGACGGCAAGCAAGCGACGATGGAGATCGCCTATCCGGACACTCTGGTCGGCGCCGATTCGCACACCACGATGGTCAACGGCCTATCCGTCCTTGGCTGGGGCGTCGGCGGCATCGAAGCGGAAGCCGCGATGCTCGGCCAGCCGCTGTCGATGGTGCTGCCCGAGGTGATCGGCTTCAAACTGACCAGCCGGCTGAAGGAAGGTCTTACCGCGACGGACCTGGTGCTCACCGTCACCGAGATGCTGCGCAAGCGCGGCGTGGTCGGCAAGTTCGTCGAGTTCTTCGGACCCGGCCTGCAGCATCTCACGATCGCCGACCGCGCGACCCTCGGCAACATGGCGCCGGAATACGGCGCGACCTGCGGCTTCTCTCCGGTCGACGACGACACGATCCGGTATCTCAAGGACACCGCGCGCCCGGTCGAAGTGATCAAGCTGGTCGAGGCTTACGCCAAGGCGCAGGGCATGTTCCGCGTGAAGACCACTCCGGATCCGGTGTTCACCGACGTGCTCAAACTCGACCTCGCGACGGTCGAGCCCTCGCTCTCCGGGCCGAAGCGGCCGCAGGACCGTATCGCGCTAAAGGAGGTGAAGGAAGGCTTCACCGGCGCGATGCAGAAAGAGTTCAACAAAGGCGACGAACTCACCAAGCGCGGCCAGGTCGAAGGCAAAAACTACAACCTCGGCAATGGCGACGTGGTGATCGCGGCGATCACGTCGTGCACCAACACGTCGAATCCGAACGTGATGATTGGCGCAGGCCTGCTCGCGCGCAAAGCGGCCGCGAAGGGTCTTACGGCGAAGCCATGGGTGAAAACCTCGCTGGTGCCGGGCTCGCAGGTGGTTGCTGAATATCTCGATAATTCTGGCCTGCAGAAGGATCTCGACAAACTCGGCTTCAATCTCGTCGGCTTCGGCTGCACGACCTGCATCGGCAATTCCGGTCCGCTTCCGCCGGAGAACTCGAAGGCAATCAACGACAACGATCTCGTCGCCGCCGCCGTGCTGTCGGGCAACCGCAACTTCGAGGGCCGCGTGAACGCCGATGTGCGCGCGAACTATCTCGCCTCGCCGCCGCTGGTGGTCGCCTATGCGATCGCCGGGTCGATGTACACCGACATGACCAAGGATGCGCTCGGCGAGGATGCCAAGGGCAAGAAGGTCTATCTCAAGGACATCTGGCCCTCGAACAAGGAGATCGGCGCCTTCGTCTCCAAGAACATCACCAAGAAGGTGTTCGCGAAGCGCTACGCCGACGTGTTCAAGGGCGATCCGAACTGGCGCAAGATCAGCGTCAAGGGCGCGATGACCTACTCGTGGGACAAGAAGTCGACCTACGTGCAGAACCCGCCTTACTTCGTCGGCATGGGCAAACAGCCGAAGCCACTCGAGGATGTAGTTGAGGCGCGTGTGCTGGCGCTGCTCGGAGACTCGATCACCACCGACCACATCTCGCCGGCCGGTTCGATCAAGATCGACTCGCCTGCGGGCAAGTATCTTGTCGATCACAAGGTAACGCCGGCGGACTTCAACCAGTACGGCACGCGCCGCGGCAATCACGAGGTGATGATGCGCGGCACCTTCGCGAATATCCGCATCAAGAACCAGATGGTGCCAGGCGTCGAAGGCGGCGTGACCGTGCATTATCCATCGAAGCAGCGGATGCCGATCTACGACGCGGCGATGAAATACAAAGACGAGAACGTGCCGCTCGTTTTGTTCGCCGGTAAGGAATACGGCACCGGCTCCTCGCGTGACTGGGCGGCCAAGGGCTCCGTGCTGCTCGGTATCCGCGCCGTGGTCGCGCAGTCTTTCGAGCGCATCCACCGCTCCAACCTGATCGGTATGGGCGTGCTGCCACTGCTGTTCGAGGAAGGCACTTCGTGGCAGTCGCTGGGCTTGAAAGGCGACGAGCAGGTCACGATCCGCGGCCTGCATGGTGAACTGAAACCGCGTCAGCGTCTGATCGCCGAGATCGTGATGGGCGACGGCACACTCAAGCGCGTTCCGCTCATCTGCCGCATCGATACGCTCGACGAACTCGATTACTTTAAAAACGGCGGTATTCTGCAATATGTGCTGCGTCAGTTGGCCGGTACAGTGCCGGCGACCGCGTAGCCGGGTGCCGTTAACGTAAGTCCCCGCGCAAGCGGGGACTCTCAGGCCATGCAAATCGTTAACCGTAGGCGCTTTACGCTTGCGGGCGGATACACAACTAGCAGGCTCACTGTTAAGTGAGTGGCGATTGAGGAGTGAAGCGCCTAATAAGCCATCCGGCGGGGATTGCAGGACTAGAATATGAAGGCTCGTCCCGTCGTATGTATTTTGACTGTGGTCTCGCTCTCCGCGCTCGCAGGAGCGGAGGCTGCGGGCGAACCGCGCGCGGTCGTCGAGCTTTTCACGAGCCAGGGTTGCTCTTCCTGCCCCGCAGCGGACAAGCTACTCGGCGAATTGTCGCATGACGGGTCGGTGATCGCGCTCAGCTTGCCGGTAGATTATTGGGATTACCTCGGCTGGAAGGACACGCTTGCGTTGCGCGGGCATGGCGTCCGCCAGCGCGGTTATGCGGAGTCGCGCGGCGATCGCGCGGTCTATACGCCGCAGGTCGTCGTGAACGGCGTGGTGCATGCGCTCGGAAGCGACAAGGATGCGATCGAAAAGGCGATCGCCGCCTCACGCGAGAGGTCGGAAGCGCTCAGCGTTCCGGTCGATCTTGCGGTGGCCGACCAGAAGGTCACTGTCAATTTGCCGGACTCGCAGAACGCCGACGAACGCGCGCAGGTTTGGCTGTGTCCGGTGACGAATCGGGTTCCGGTCACGATCGAGCGCGGCGAGAACGGCGGCCACCAACTGACGTATTACGACGTGGTGCGTCGCTGGGTGAAACTCGGCGAATGGACCGGCAAGGCCGAGAGCTTCTCGATGCCTGTGGCCGATGTCGTGAAGGGCATCGGCGGCGAAGTCGATAGCGTCGCCGTGCTGGTGCAGAAGCAGTCGGACGGCAAGCCGGGCGTCATGCTCGGCGCCGCCGAGACGAATTTGCACTAATCATCCGACAGCGCCTCTCCGCTTTATCCTGAGGAGCGGCATTTAGGCAGCATCTCGAAGGATGCGGCGGCCTCATGCTTCGAGGCGCGCCGCTTCGCAGCGCTCCTCAGCATGAGGCTGATGACAGGCAAAAAAATAGGCCGGCGGGAGAGCCGGCCCGAGGCGTTTTGGGGATTGAACCGTACGCGGAACTCCACTGACCCGGCCGGCTGGCCCCCGGGGGCTGGGGGGCTGAGGAATCCGAGGTCCGAACCGAACCGGGCCATGAGGCAACGCTAGCCTTATCGCTGTCCAGGGTGACGGGCGATTGACCGAAATGGGGCGTTTTCGTGCGACGGTTTAACGACTTCGTGAAGCCACCGGCGCGTTCCGTCCGGCCTGCGGCACGCTGGTCCGATTGCGTGCGCCGCGAGGGCTTGCCCCCGCCGTCATGCGGGAGGATCATGACTGGCGAATGACATCGGAAGGAGGCGCCGCATGTTCGGTGAAATCGATCCCAGCGAGCCCCAGGCGGGCGTGGCGATGCGCCAGCCGCCCGCCGCGAACCAGGTCACGTTCAACCGCCGTGAGCTCGATCGCATCCTTGACTTGTACGGACGTAAAGTTGCCGCGGGCGAATGGCGCGATTACGCGATCGACTTCCTGAAAGACCGCGCCGTCTTTTCGGTCTTCCGCCGCACTTGCGAAGTGCCGCTCTACCGTATCGAGAAGAATCCGAAGCTGGAGCGCCGGCAGGGCGCCTACAGCGTGATTTCCGCGACAGGGCACGTCGTGCGGCGCGGGCACGAGCTTGAGCGCGTCCTGCGCGCGATCGACAAGTCGCAACTGGCGCTGGTGGCGGGCTAGCCGCTACGGCGTCGACCTGCCGCCGTCACCTAGCGCGCGCTGCATGATCAGCGTGTCGCGCCAGCCGCCGAATTTCAAACCGACGTCCGGCAGCCGCCCGACTTCGATGAATCCGCAAGCTTGGTGCAGACCGACCGAGCCGGGCTGATTGGGCGAGTCCCCGATCACCGCGATGATCTGGCGGAAACCGCGCTCCGTGCATTCTTCGATCAGTGCGTCGAGCAGTGCGCGGCCAACGCCGCCGCGCTGAGCCTCCGGCGCGACGTAGACGGAATTCTCGACCGTGTAGCGATAGGCCGGCCGCGTGCGATAGGCGGCGACATAGGCGTAGCCGATCACGGCGCCGTCGCGCTCGGCGGCGAGATATGGAAAGCCCCCATCGGTGATCGTGCGCATGCGCCGCGCCATCTCCTCCGAATCGGGCGCGGTGAGCTCGAACGAGGTCGTGCCGTGCGTCACCGCCGGCGCATAGATCTCGGCGATGCGTGCGCAGTCGTCCGGTGTGGCGGGGCGGATGATCATAGCTATTGCGATATTTTACGCAGCAGCGGCCGCAAACAAAACGCCCCGGCTTTCGGCCGGGGCGTCGTGCAGTCCATTCTGGCGCTTAGCGCCGGTCGCCCAGGAAGCGCAGCAAGAACAGGAACAGGTTGATAAAATCGAGGTAGAGCGTCAACGCCCCCATCACCGCCTTGCGGCCAACGAGGGTACCGTCGTCAGAGGCCGAGTACATCTCCTTGATCCGCTGCGTATCCCACGCCGTCAGGCCGGCGAAGATGAGGACGCCGATCGCCGAAATCGCGAACTCCAGCCCCGAGCTCTTGACGAACATGTTCACCAGCGAAGCGAGGATCAGCCCGAATAGGCCCATGATCATGAACGAGCCGATGGGCGAGAGATCGCGCTGCGTGGTGTAGCCGTAGAGGCTGAGCGCGCCGAACGACGCGGCCGAGATAAAGAACGTCCGCGTGATCGACGACGCCGTGTACGCCAGGAACACTGACGAGAGCATCAATCCGAGCAGTGCCGCGTAGCCCAGGAACAGCGCGAGCGCAGTGCTCGGCTGCAGCCGGTCGATGCGGAAGCTCATGAAGAACACGATGCCGAGCGTCGCCAGGAAGAGTACGATCGTCAGCGGACCGCTGAAGATCGCCTGCCCGAAGCTGGTCAGCCCGACGATGCGGCCGGCTTCGTTGGTGACGACGGCGGAATTGTACGTAAACCAGGCGACGACGCCGGTGAGTGCGACGCCGGCGGCCATGTAGTTGTAGACGCGAAGCATGTAGGCGCGCAGGCCTGCATCGATCGCGGCCGACTGTGTGGCGGTGCCAAAGGCTGGACGCGCGCCGTAGTTACGGTCGTAGTCCGACATCGAAGTGATTCCTCTCTGTTACCGGCTCCGGGCCGGCCCCACATGCGCGTCGCTGGACGCGCCTGCTGTCCCCAATGTAGTCAGTTCGAATTCTTCTTGCCAGATATGGCCGCATAATGACCCCGGAACTCGGGTCGTCTATCATCTAAGACTTTGAGTTAACGATCATACACCAGCACGAGGCGCAGCGGCAGCACCGCCAGCGGCACAATTCTGCTTTGGCTATTGTCGAACCAACGGACCGATCGCCTACAAGTTGCGAAGCACCGCCGCCGGCTTCTGTCCGAGCGCGCTGTAGGTGCCTGCCAAGCCGAGCACGACCGTCACCACGACCGCGCCCAGGGCGGCTGCCGCCGCCGGCCAGGGTAGCCAGAAAAAGCGCAGATGCATGATCTGGACAACGATCACCCATCCGGCGAGCGACCCGGCGAGCACGGCGAACACGGCGGTCGCCGCGCCGAGCAGGAGATATTCGAGCGTATATGCGCCGACGAGGCGCGCGCGCGTTGCGCCGAGCGTCTTTAAAATGACGGCGTCGTAGACGCGGTGGCGGTGCCCCGCCGCCAACGCGCCGCCCAGCACCAGCGCCGCCGCAACCAGCGTCAGCGCGCTCGCGCCGCGGATAGCGAGCAGCAGATTGGCGATGATCGACGCCACCGCATCGAGCGCGTCCTTCACGCGCACGGTCGACACCATCGGATATTGTTGCGCGACGGCGCGTAGGACCGCGCTCTCCTCAGACGGCGTGCCGCCGCCGGGCAGCGTCATGGTCGCAAGGTGGGTGTGCGGCGCGCCCCGCACCGTGTTGGGCGAGAACACCATCACGAAATTGATGGCGAGGCTCTCCCAATCGACACGCCTCAAATTCGCGATCCGCGCGGTGATGTTGCGGCCGAGCACGTTGACCGTGATCTCGTCGCCGACCGACAGCCCGAGCCCGTCCGCGATGCGTTTCTCGAACGAGACCAGCGGGGGTCCGTCATAGCCCGGCTCCCACCATTCGCCCGCGACGAGCCGCGAGCCCTCCGGCACCGTGTCGGAATAGGTGATGCCGCGATCGCTCTGCAGCACCCAGCCGGTGTCGTTTTTCGGCTTGAGCTCTTCCGCCGGAATGCCCCTAGCGGACACGATGCGTCCGCGCAGCATCGGCACGTCGTCGACGTTCGCGGCCGGCGCGAGGCTTTGCACAAATTCGGCGAAGCGCTGTGCATTGTTCGATGGGATGTCGAGGAAATAGAACGACGGCGCGTGCGCCGGCAGTTCATGCGCAAACTGCCGGCGCAAATTGCCGTCGATTTCGACGACGGTGACGAGCAGCGCGATTCCCAAGCCGAGCGACAGCACGACCGTCGGCGTGAGCGCGCCGGGACGATGGATGTTGGCGATGGCCAGGCGCAGCGAGGTCGCGCGTGCGCGCGGCAGTCGGGCGGCGAGCCACATCACGCCGAGCGCCACGAAGCGCAGCAGCACGAATGCACCGCCTGCGGCACCGACGTAAATTGCCGCGACCTTCTGGTCGTAGGCGAGCAGCACCGCCAACGCGCCAAGCAGCGCCGTGGCAAGCGTCGCGGCGACCATGTAGGCAGGACGGGGCAAGCGAGCTTCCGGCGCGACCTCGTCGCGAAAAAGCGCGCCGACGGCGACGTCATGTGCTCGTCCGAGCGGCCAGAGCGTGAAGGCCAGCGCGGTCAGCAAGCCATACAGCAGTGCCAATCCGAGCGTAGCCGGATAAATCGCAGGATCGATCGGCAGCGGCAGGATCGCGCCGAAGATCAGCGCGACCGCAAACGGCAGCGCGGCGCCGAGCACGACGCCGATGACGCCGCCGAGCAATGCGAGCAGCATCACCTGCGTCAAATAAATCAGAAACACGCCGCGCCCGCTCGCGCCTAAAGCCTTCAAGGTCGCGATGCTGTCGCGGCGGCGGTCGAGATGGCTCTTAACCGCGTTTCCCACGCCGACGCCGCCGACGAGCAGCGCGGTCAGGCCGACGATGGTCAGGAATTGCGTGAAGCGGTCGACGTCGCGTTCGATCTGCGGTGTGGCGCGGTTGCGCGTGCGGATCTCGAATCCGGACTGCGGGAATTGCTCACGCACCTGATAGGCCACGGCCTCCGCCGTATCCGCCGTCGCCTGCGCCGGCAAGCGCACGCGATAGAGCCAATGCACGAGGCTGCCAGGCTGCAACAGCCCGGTTGCCTGCAGCGCCGCGACGCTCGTCAGCACACGCGGCCCGAAACCGATGCCGATCGCAATCTTGTCCGGCTCGGTCTCCAGCGCGGCCCGCACGACGAATTGCGCATCGCCGATTGCGAAGCGATCCCCGGGTTTCAAATTGAAGCGCGCCATCAACAGCGGATCGATTGCCGCGCCATAGGCGCCGTCGTTTAACTGCAGCGCGTCCTGCAGCGGCATCGGCGGATTGAGCTTGGTCCCGCCGAGCAGCGGATAAGCGTCGTCGACTGCCTTGATCTCGACGAGGCTCGCGCTTCCGTCGGGCAGGCGCGCCATCGCGCGCAACGTCGCCGCCGTCGAGACGGTGCCCTGCGCGCGCATGAGGTCCAGTTCGCGCGACGTCGCCTCGCGCTGCGTCAGCGAAAATGAAATGTCGCCGCCGAGAATAATGCGCCCCTGCCGCGCCAGTCCGTCCGCGAGACTCGACGCAAGCGAGCCGACGCCGGCGATCGCCATGGTGCCGAGCGCGATGCAGGCAACGAACACGTAGAAGCCGCGCAGACCCGAGCGCATCTCGCGCAAGGCGAAGCGCAGCGGGAGCCAGCTGCGGGCCATCACTCCTCCACGTGGCCAGAGCGCATGCGCACGACACGGCCGCAGCGCGCCGCGAGCGACGGATCGTGCGTCACCAGCACGAGAGTCGTGCCACGTTCTTCATGGCCCCTGAACAGAAGCTCGACGATCTGCCTGCCGGTCTCCTCGTCCAAATTCCCGGTCGGCTCATCGGCCACGAGGATTGCCGGATTGGGTGCGAGCGCGCGTGCCAGCGCGACGCGCTGCTGCTCGCCGCCCGAAAGCTGCGCGGGATAATGATCGAGCCGTTCGGCCAAGCCGACGGCGGCGAGTTCGGCGAGGGCGCGCTCCGCCGCGTCGTCGATGCGGGCAAGCTCAAGCGGCACCGCCACGTTCTCGAGCGCGGTCATGGTCGGGATGAGGTGGAAGGATTGGAAGACGATGCCGACGTTGCGGCCCCGGAAGCGCGCGAGGGCGTCCTCGTCGAGCTTGGGCAGCATTTCGCCCGCAACCAGTACAGTGCCGGAATCCGGCCGCTCCAGGCCCGCCATTACCATCAGCAGCGTCGATTTGCCCGAGCCGGACGGGCCAACGAGGCCAACCGCTTCGCCCGTGCTTATATGCAGGCCGACGTCCTTGAGGATGTGTACGCGGGCGGCGCCCTGCCCGAGCGACAGATTGACGCCGGCGAGGGTAATCGCCGGTCCCGCGAGGTTTCTCATGCAGATGGCCCGTTCACGATCCCGCTCATATGGGACCGAGCCCCTGCCGGTCCAGTTCCTCGGTGTCTTGCTGGTCACGATGGCGTGTCTGTTGTCGGGGGCTTACGCGCAGAGCGGGACCAAGACGATGAAGATCGTCGCGCTTGGCGATTCGCTCACGGCGGGGCTTGGCCTGCCGGCGCAGGACGCCTTTCCGGCCAAGCTGCAGGCGGCGCTGAAAGCGAAAGGGATCGACACGACTGTGGCAAATGCAGGCGTTTCCGGCGATACGGCGGCCGGCGGGCTCGAGCGGCTGGACTGGTCGGTGCCGGGCGATACCGACGCGGTGATCCTTGAACTGGGCGCCAATGACGCCTTGCGCGGGCTGGAGCCTGCGCTGACGCAGAAGGCGCTGAACGCGATCCTCGACAAGCTGGCCGGTCGTCATGTCCCCGTGCTGCTCGCCGGCATGAAGGCGCCGCCAAATCTAGGTCCCGACTACACAGCTAAATTTGACGCGGTTTACCCCGCGCTTGCTGCGAATCACCGCGTCCTTTTCTATCCTTTCTTCTTGGAAGGTGTGGCGGCCGATCCCCATCTCAACCAAGGCGACGGGATGCATCCGACCGCCGCGGGTGTCGAGGTGATTGTCCGAAATATCCTGCCGCAGGTCGAAGAGCTTATTGCCCGCGCGCGGGCGCGTTGAGGAGGTCTCTCAATGCCGCGTCTCTTCACCGGAGTCGAAATCCCCTCGGAAATCGGCCAATCCCTATCCATGCTGCGTGGCGGACTGCCGGGCGCACGTTGGGTCGATCCAGACAACTACCATTTGACGTTGCGCTTCATCGGCGACGTCGATGACGATATCGCGCATGAGGTCGCGTCGATGCTCGGACGGGTGAAGCGCGCGCCCTTCGAGCTCTACGTCGACGGGCTGACCTCGTTCGGGTCCAAGAAGCCGCGCGCGGTCGTCGCCGCCGTGCCCCCGGTTGCGCCGTTGATGGAGGTGCAGGCCGAGCAGGAGCGGATGATGCAGCGGATCGGGCTCGAGCCGGAAGGACGCAAATACACGCCGCACGTCACGCTCGCGCGCCTGCGCGATGCATCGAGCCGGCAGGTCGCCGATTATCTCGCCTCGCGCGGCTTCTTCCGCACGCATTCGTTCAAGGTGGAGCGGTTCGTGCTGTTCTCCTCGCGCGCCTCGACCGGGGGCGGCCCGTACATCGTCGAAGCGAGCTACCCACTGCATTAGGGCGAGCTCGTCACAACGGGAGAACCGCCTTACGCCTGGTTGGCTCTGAGCGTATTGGCCTGCAGATCCAGCACAGCCTCCACCGCGCCGTAGGCGTCAGAAACCCATTCGCGCAGCAAGGACATTCCCGTCGAGCGTTGCGCCGTCACCTCGCCGACGACGCTGCCGAAATCGAAGGAGAACTCGGCGGCGAATTTGCGCGCGAGCTGCTGCATACGCCGGTTCTCGGCGAGACACTGCATCTGCAGCCGCTTGATGCCGCGATTGCGGGCCGTGAGTAGCGTGTGCTCGAGCAGCGCCGTGCCGACGCCGACGCTCTGCCAGGGCGCTTCGACCGAAAACGCGGCCTCGGCCTCGTCCGCAAACGCGCCGGCCGGGCGCAGCTCGGCGGCGCCGCGCAACACGCCGTCGAGGAAAAATCCGTACACGACCACGCCGAAATCGGTGATCGACGCCGCATGCCGGGCGATGATTTCGTCAGAAACGGCGCCGGAGAAGCGACGATGGCGGCTTTCCGGATCGAGGCGGAGTAGGTGGTCGCGGTAGGCGTCCGCCTCACCGATCCAGAGTTTTCGGACATGGCCGCCGGGCGGCAAAGGGTCGTGCATAGGTCAATCCTGAGTGACCCTTGCGCGTTTCCAACCCCGGCCTTGTTCCCGGCCGTTTTGTTCGTTCGAATCCATACATAGTGCGCCGCACCAAAATATGAACTGGATCAAATGCCCAAGGCTACTCTGCCCAGCGGAAAGCGCATAGCTCCCAAGGGTTTACCGCGATACCGCGCGCCGAATGCTGCGCGATTTGCTGCACAATTGCTGCATCTTATGCTGCAGCAATTGGTGCACAAAATGCTGGAGCATAAGTGCGAAAACCCGCTCTTTTGCGCAGTGCGATTTACTTGAGGCCGCAAACCGCTTAGCTCTCGGAGCCCGCCTGCGCTCTATCCACAAGCAATGTCCGAGACGTTCAGGAACCGCTACGCCGCGCTCGTCGCCTCCGGGCAAATCGAGGCGGACCGCGCGCAGGCGGTCCTGGTGGCAAAGCTGGGCCAGCTGGAGGATCGGCTAGCCAAGCACCGGCTGGCGCGAAAGTCGTCCTCGCTCGGTTGGCTGTTCTCGCGACGCGAGACGCCCGGCCCGATGAAGGGCCTCTATGTGTGGGGCGACGTCGGCCGCGGCAAGACCATGCTAATGGACCTGTTCTGTGCGGCCAGCGAGGTCAGGCGGAAGCGGCGGGCGCACTTCCACGAATTCATGGCTGACGTGCATGACCGCGTGCGCGAGGCGCGGCATGCGCTGAAAATGGGCCAACTCGTCAACGGCGATCCGATCCGCCGTGTGGCCGATGAGATTGCGCAGGAAACCTGGCTGCTGTGCTTCGACGAGTTCCACGTCACTGACATCGCCGACGCCATGATCCTTGGCCGCCTGTTCACGCGGCTGTTCGAGCAGGGCGTGGTGCTGGTCGCGACCTCGAACGTCGCGCCGGAGGATCTATATTACGAAGGCCTCAACCGCGCGCTGTTCCTGCCGTTCATCAATCTGCTGCAGGAGCACGTCGACATCGTGCATCTTGCCGCGCGCACCGATTACCGGCTGGAAAAGCTGGAAGGCATCGCGACGTGGTACGTGCCGGCGGACGACGACGCCGAAGTCGCGCTCGATATTGCGTGGCAAAAATTCACTGGCGGCTTTGAAGGCATGTCGGTCGATTTGAAAATGGCCGGTCGCGTCCTGCAAGTGCCGGAAGCAGCGATGGGCGTCGCGCGATTCACCTTCGGGCAGTTATGCGAGCAACCCCTCGGCGCGAACGACTACCTGCGGCTCGCCCGCGACTTCCATACGATCATCGTCGATCGCATACCGGTTATGCATCACGCCAACCGCAACGCGGCGAAGCGCTTCATCATCCTCATCGACACGTTGTACGAGAACGCGGTGAAATTCATCGCATCGGCCGCCGCCGAGCCAACCGACTTGTACGACGCGACCGACGGCTACGAGGTGACGGAGTTCAAGCGCACGGTCTCACGCCTGATCGAGATGCGCTCGGAGTCTTATCTCGCGCTTCCGCATGGTGCGCGCAAGGCTCAGCAAACCGGCGATACGGGCATTGTCGAGACGTAGCGATCCTCAGGCCGCTCCACTGCCTCGGATACGCCACCCAATTGTGCGCCGCCGCATAATATCTTGCAGTGCACAATCGAAATTTGCCGCCCGAGCCGTGTTCCTGCTGGACTCGGCGGTCATGATGCGCTTGGTATAATGTATACATCATACCAGCGTGACTACGCAGTACCCGCGTCTTGTCGCCAGGAACCCAAAGGGATAACCCACCGGCGGCCGCAGCATCGCGGCAGCCCACTCAGATCGAGAGTTTTCCCAAATGGCGCGCAACAAGATCGCCCTCATCGGCGCCGGCCAGATTGGCGGCACGCTGGCCCACCTCATCGGATTGAAGCAGCTTGGCGACGTCGTGATGTTCGACGTCGCGGAAGGCATTCCGCAGGGCAAGGCCCTCGACATCGCACAGTCCTCGCCGGTCAATGATTTCGACGCGAAGTTCACCGGCACGAACAGCTACGACGCGATCGAAGGCGCCGACGTCTGCATCGTCACCGCGGGCGTTCCGCGCAAGCCGGGCATGAGCCGCGACGATCTTTTGGACATCAACTTGAAAGTGATGGATCAGGTCGGCTCGGGCATCAAGAAATACGCCCCGAACGCATTTGTCATCTGCATCACTAATCCGCTCGACGCGATGGTGTGGGCGTTGCAGAAGTCGTGCGGCTTGCCGCATCAGAAAATCGTCGGCATGGCGGGCGTGCTCGATAGCGCGCGCTTCCGCTATTTCCTCGCCGATGAGTTCAACGTTTCGGTCGAAGACGTCACCGCCTTCGTGCTTGGCGGCCATGGCGACACGATGGTGCCGCTGACGCGCTATTCGGCTGTTGCCGGCATTCCGGTCCCCGATCTCATCAAGATGGGCTGGACCACGCAGGCGCGCATCGACGAGATCGTCAAGCGCACCGCGAACGGCGGCGCCGAGATCGTCAATTTGTTGAAGACGGGTTCGGCCTTCTATGCGCCGGCAGCGTCGGCAATCGCGATGGCGGAGAGCTATCTGCTCGACAAGAAGCGCGTGCTGCCCTGCGCCGCACATCTCAACGGCGAATACGGCATCAAGGATTTGTATGTCGGCGTGCCCGTTGTCATCGGAGCGAAGGGTGTCGAGCGTATCGTCGAGATTGAACTGAACGGCAGCGAGCGTTCGGCATTCGAGAAATCCGCCGGCGCCGTTCAGGGCCTGGTGGAGGCTTGCAAGAAGATCGCGCCGAATCTGGCGTGAGGGCGCTGTCCTCGGGCGCAGCGCACCACGAGGTGCACTGCAGAACCGGGACCGTCACTGAAGTTGGGACTGTGTAACGGTCCCGGATCTGCGTCGCGTGATTTCATCCCGCGCCGCGTCCGGGACAAGAGCCAAGAGGATGCGAGGAACGCGGCGATGAATATTCACGAATACCAAGCCAAGGCCGTCTTGCGCGAATTCGGCGTGCCGGTGCCGCGCGGAATCCCCGCGTTCACCGTCGATGAAGCGGTCAAGGCCGCGCAGGAGCTTGGCGGCCCGGTTTGGGTCGTGAAGGCGCAGATCCACGCCGGCGGCCGCGGCAAGGCCGGCGGCGTCAAGGTCGTGAAGACGATCGAGGACGTGCGCAAAGAGTCCGAGCGTATCCTCGGCTCGACGCTGGTCACGCACCAGACCGGCCCGCAGGGCAAGAAGGTCAACCGCCTCTACATCGAGGAAGGTTCGGCAATCGACCGTGAGTTCTATCTCTCCGCGCTAATCGACCGTGAGACTTCGCGTGTCGCGTTCGTCGTCTCGACAGAAGGCGGCATGGATATCGAGAAGGTCGCGCACGACACGCCGGAGAAGATTTTGACGTTCTCCGTCGATCCGGCAACCGGCATCATGCCGCATCATGGCCGCCGCGTCGCGCAGGCGCTGAAGCTCTCCGGCGATCTCGCCAAGCAGATCGAAGCACTCCTGCCGAAGCTCTACAGCGCGTTCACGAGCAAGGACATGAGCCTGCTCGAGATCAATCCGCTGGTCGTCACCAAGGACAACAAGATCATCTGCCTCGACGCCAAGGTCGGCTTCGACGGCAACGCGCTCTACCGGCATGCCGATGTGGTCGCGCTGCGCGATCTGACGGAAGAGGACGAGAAGGAGATCGAGGCGTCCAAGTTCGATCTCAACTATATTGCACTCGACGGCTCGATCGGCTGCATGGTCAACGGCGCCGGCCTCGCAATGGCGACCATGGATATCATCAAGCTCTATGGCTCGTCGCCCGCCAACTTCCTCGACGTCGGCGGCAGCGCGACCAAGGATCGCGTGTCCGCTGCGTTCAAGATCATCACCTCAGATCCGAACGTGAAGGGCATCCTGGTCAACATCTTCGGCGGGATCATGAAGTGCGATGTGATCGCTGAAGGCGTCGTCGCCGCCGTGAAGGAAGTCGGGCTGACAGTGCCGCTGGTCGTGCGGCTCGAAGGCACCAACGTCGATCTCGGCAAGAAGATCATCGCCGAGTCGGGTCTCAACGTGACGAGCGCCGACGATCTCGACGACGCCGCGCAGAAGATCGTCAAGGCCGTCCAGAAGGCTGCCGCGTAACGCGCGCCGAATTTGTTGAAAGGTTTCGTCTGATGTCCATCCTCATCGACAAGAATACTAAAGTCATCTGCCAGGGCTTCACCGGCAAGAACGGCACGTTCCATTCGCAGGCGGCGATCGCCTACGGCACCAAGATGGTCGGCGGCACCTCGCCGGGCAAAGGCGGCTCAACGCATCTCGACCTGCCGGTGTTCGACACGGTCGCCGATGCGCGCGCCAAGACCGGCGCCGATGCGACCGTGATCTACGTGCCGCCCGCGGGTGCCGCGGACGCGATCTGCGAGGCGATCCAGGCGGAAGTGCCGCTTATCGTCTGCATCACCGAAGGCATTCCGGTGATGGACATGGTGAAGGTGAAGCGCGCGCTCTCCGGTTCGAAGTCGCGGCTGATCGGTCCGAACTGCCCGGGCGTGATGACGTCCGGTGAATGCAAGATCGGCATCATGCCGGGCAACATCTTCAAGCCGGGCTCGGTCGGCATCGTGTCGCGCTCCGGCACGCTGACCTACGAGGCCGTCTTCCAGACGACGGCTGAGGGTCTCGGCCAGACCACCGCGGTCGGCATCGGCGGAGACCCGGTGAAGGGCACCGAGTTCGTTGACGTGCTAGAGAAGTTCTTGGCGGATCCGAAGACCGAGTCGATCGTGATGATCGGCGAGATCGGCGGCTCCGCCGAGGAGGACGCGTCTCAGTTCCTGAAGGACGAGGCCAAGCGTGGCCGCAAGAAGCCGATTGTCGGCTTCATCGCGGGCCGTACGGCGCCTCCGGGCCGCCGGATGGGTCATGCCGGCGCGATCATTTCCGGCGGCAAGGGTGATGCGGAATCCAAGATCGCTGCGATGGAAGCGGCGGGAATCCGGGTTTCGCCGTCCCCGGCACGCATCGGCAAGACGCTTGTCGAAGTTTTGAATCGCTGATTCAGTTTTTGGCCTTTCGTAGGCTTACGTAGGCCACAAATACGGATAAAAGACCTCTGCTTCGCCCGGGCCGGATTTTTCCCGCCCCGGGCGCATTGGGCGTTGCGACGCCCTAAGCCAAGGATTTGCCCATGTCCCGTCAGGACGCGAACGCCGCGTTTGCCCGCACATCCTTTCTCTATGGCGGCAATGCCGCCTACATCGAAGATCTCTATGCCCGCTACGAGAAGGACCCCGCCGCGGTCGATGTCGAATGGCGCGACTTCTTTCAGAGCCTGAAGGAAGAGCGGCTTGCCCCTCAGTCCCCGTCCTGGGCCAGACCGAACTGGCCGCTCCGTCCCGACGGCGAGTTGGTCGCGGCGCTGGACGGCGATTGGCGCGAAGCGGAAAAGCGCATCGGCGACAAGATTTCCGTCAAGGCGCAGGCGAAAGGGGTCGAGCTCACCTCCGCCGATGTGATGCAGGCGACGCGCGATTCGATCCACGCGCTGATGCTGATCCGCGCCTACCGCATCCGCGGCCATTTCCACGCCAAGCTCGATCCTCTCGCCATCCAGAAGGAGCCGGACGAAGCTGAGCTGATGCCCGAGACCTACGGCTTTACCGAAGCCGACATGGATCGCCGCATCTTCCTCGACAACGTGCTCGGCCTGCAGTTCGCATCGATGCGCGAGATCGTCTCGATCCTGCGCCGCACCTACTGCCAGACGCTCGGCATCGAGTTCATGCATATCTCGAACGCAGCGCAGAAAGCGTGGATCCAGGAGCGCATCGAAGGCCGCGACAAGGAGATTCAATTCACGCGAGAGGGCAAGCGCGCGATCCTGAACAAGCTCGTTGAAGCCGAAGGTTTCGAGAAGTTTCTGGACGTCAAATACACGGGCACCAAGCGCTTCGGACTCGATGGCGCCGAGGCGCTGATCCCGGCGCTCGAGCAGATCATCAAGCGCGGCGGCAATCTCGGTGTGCGCGAAATATGCCTCGGCATGCCGCATCGCGGCCGCTTGAACGTGCTCACGCAAGTGATGGCCAAGCCGCACCGCGCGTTGTTCCACGAATTCAAGGGCGGATCGGCGACACCGGACGAGATCGAAGGCTCGGGCGACGTAAAGTACCATCTCGGAGCGTCGTCGGACCGCGAGTTTGACGGCAATCAGGTGCACCTGTCGCTCACGGCCAATCCGTCACATCTGGAAATCGTCGATCCGGTCACGCTCGGTAAGGTGCGCGCGAAACAGGACCAGCATCACGCGACGCCGGAAGACCGCCGCATGGTGATGCCGTTGCTGATGCACGGCGACGCGGCCTTCGCAGGCCAGGGCGTGGTTGCGGAATGTTTCGGGCTCTCCGATCTGCGGGGCTACCGCACCGGCGGCTCGCTGCATTTCATCGTCAACAACCAGATCGGCTTCACGACCTACCCGCGCTATTCGCGCTCGTCGCCCTATCCGTCCGACGTGGCGAAGATGATCGAAGCGCTGATCTTCCATGTGAACGGCGACGATCCGGAAGCGGTGGTGTTCGCGGCGAAGGTCGCGACCGAGTACCGGCAGCAATTCCAAAAGCCGGTCGTCATCGACATGTGGTGCTACCGGCGCTTCGGCCACAACGAAGGTGACGAGCCCGCGTTCACCCAGCCGGTGATGTACAAGAAGATCCGCTCGCATGCGTCGACGCTGGAAATCTACGGCAAGAAGCTGACGGCTGAGGGCGTCGTCACCGAAGGTGAAATTGACAAGATGCGCGCCGACTGGCGCGCCCGGCTCGATGCCGAATTCGAGGCGGCGCAGGGCTATAAGCCGAACAAGGCCGACTGGCTCGACGGCCGCTGGTCGGGTCTGAAGGCGAAAGTCGAGGCCGACGATGCGCGCCGCGGCAATACAGGGCTTCCCGCCGAGCTGCTGCGCGAAATCGGCGAGAAGATCACTAAGGTGCCGGACGGTT
>Ga0207766_1000050_pt1 | contig 21504 bp, 18 predicted proteins | sample LuqExpMetageno68_FD_187825 | JGI IMG/M metagenome (GOLD analysis project Ga0207766, IMG submission 187825) | Tropical forest soil microbial communities from Luquillo Experimental Forest, Puerto Rico - Sample 68 (SPAdes) | ecosystem: Environmental > Terrestrial > Soil > Tropical forest ...
CGACCAATAGATCGTTCCGCCTCGTCCTCGAATCCCATGATGGAAGGGCCCTGGTGCCGATTCCGGAGAGAAGCACGAGCCCGCGAGTGACATTCATCTTCGTCGACAGTCGGAAGCGCTTGACCCAGATCGGCCGATTAGAGAAGCGGACATGCACAATCGGGTGCCGGTCAAGTGTCCTGGCGGAAGAGTCGGGCGTGAAGAAATTCTGGGCGCGCAAACGGTCGGCAGCTTAGCTTAGTCGAAAGCGCGGCCGCAGGGGATGCATTAAGCTCACCGAGCAATCTTTCCAGGAGCGGCAAATGACCTCGGATAGGCGAAGCTTCTACGGCTGGGGCAAGCTTGGCGAAGCCGTGCCTGAGAATGAGCTTCGCTGGTTCGAACGTGCGTGGTCCAAGCTGTTCCAGGTCGATCAATTCAAGCCGGCGTCCATGCCGAAGGAGACGGAGATCTCGCTGCGCGCTCCGCGTCTCCGCATTCCGGCGTCGTTGAGCGGGTTCTGCACCGCCGAGAAATACGATCGTCTTCTGCACTCGTATGGGCGCTCGGTGCACGATCTTGCGCGCATGATCCATCGGCGCGACTTCTCGAACCCGCCGGATGTCGTCGCCTATCCGCACGACGAGACAGACGTCGCAGCAGTCCTTCAATGGTGCGGCGAGAATAATGCGGCGGCGATCCCATTCGGAGGAGGGACCAGCGTCGTCGGAGGCGTGAACCCGCCCGCTGAGGATCGGTACAGCGGCTGCGTCAGCCTCGATTTGAAGCACCTCAACCGGGTTCTCGAAATCGATACACAATCGCAGGCGGCGCGTGTCCAGTGCGGCATACTCGGACCCGACTTGGAGCAGCAGCTCAAGCCGAGCGGCCTGACCATGCGCTTTTTCCTGCAGGCCTGGGAGTTCTCCTCGCTCGGAGGCTGGATCGCGACCCGCGCGGCCGGACACTACGCGACGGTGTACACGCAGATCGATGACCACATCGAAAGCCTGCGGGTCGTCACGCCGGCAGGCACGGTTGCATCGCGGCGGCTGCCGACGTCCGGCGCCGGGCCCAATCCCGATCGCCTCTTTCTCGGCTCAGAAGGCGCGCTGGGCGTCATCACCGAGGCCTGGGTGAAGCTGCATCGGCGTCCGACGTACCGCTTGGCCACCACCGTGCGCTTCTCTGATTATGAGCGCGCGGTCGAAGCGGTCCGCGTCATCAGTCAGGCCGGGCTTTATCCCGCTAACGCGCGTCTGATCGAGCGTGAGGAGGCGAAATTCACGGAAGCGGGCGACGGAGTGCACGACGTGCTCGTGCTTACGTTCGAGTCGGCCGACCATCCGCTGGAGCACTGGATGAAGCGTGCTCTGGAAATCTGCGCAGATCACGGCGGCGACTGGGATCGGGAGGCGCTGTCGCAGGACGGCTCTCAGCGTCAGGGCGCGGCCGGAAACTGGCGGGACAAATTTCTCCGCGGTCCTTACCTTCGGGAGCATGCGATCGCGCGCGGCGTCATGCGCGATACCGTCGAGAGCTGCATTACCTGGGACCGCTACATGCAGTTTCAGGAGCGGGTGAAACGGGCCACCCTTGCGGCGATCAAGGACGTGACCGGCCGGTCAGGCTCTTGCACCGTGCGTTTCACGCACCTCTATCCGGATGGGCCGGCGCCGTACTTCACTTGGCACGCTCTCGGAGACAAGGCAAAGCTCGTCGAGCAGTTCTGGGCGATCAAGACCGCGGCCTCGCAGGCCATGATCGACGCGGGCGGTACCATCACACATCACCACGCGCTCGGCCGCGACCACCGGACCTGGTATGACCAAGAGCGGCCGCCGCTGTTCGCCGAGGCGATCCGCGCGGTGAAGTCCAGGCTCGATCCGAGGCACATTCTCAATCCCGGAGTGTTGGTAGACTGAGCACGAACGCCGCCGCCGCCATGGCGTATCGACCGGCGAGACTGCCGGTCGTCCGTAGTAAATGGAGCGGTGAAGGCCCGTGCCGCCGGGCTCTGACGGCTGCACGGGCCGAGCGAATTTTATTGGCGTAGGTTCGCTACAGCTTGCAGTCCTTCGCGTAGGAATCGGCGTTGTTCTCGAGCACCTTCTCGACGATCGAGGTCTGATATTTCCCGTCGTCGCGTCTGACGACCTTGGTCAGGTAAAAATCCTCGATCGGATAGCCGTTCACGTTGAACTTGAACGGTCCGCGCAACGACTTGAAATCCGCTTTCTTGATCGCGGCGCTCAGAGCTTTAGTGTCGGACGTATTTCCGCCGATTGCACGCACAGCGCTGTCGATCAACATCGCGGTGTCGTAGGCCTGCATCGCATAGGAGGCAGGGATCGCATTGTAGGCCGCCTCGTATTCCGCGACGAATTTCTTGTTCTGCGGATTATCCATTGTCGGCGCCCATGTCAGTGCGCCGAAGATTCCATCCGCAGCATCGCCGAGCACCGGCAAAGTCGCTTCGTCGGCGGTGAACGCCGAGATGACCGGGAATTTCCCTTGCACGCCGGACTGCTTCATCTGCTTGATCAGATTGATGCCGAGGCCGCCCGGCATAAACGTGAACAGCGCGTCGGGATTGGCTGCATTGAGCTTGCTGACCTCGGGCGCGAAATCGAGATTGTTCAGCGGGACCAGTGACTCTTCGATCAGCGTGCCGGTATAGGTGCTCTTGAAGCCGGCGAGCGCGTCCTTGCCGGCCTGATAGTTCGGCACCATCGCATAGACGCGCTTGTAGCCCTTCTCGTTCGCGACCTTGCCCAGCGCCGCGTAGATCTGGTCGTTCTGGTACGAGGTCACGAAAAAATGCGGATTGCACAACGCGCCTGCGAACGATGACGCGCCGGCATTGGTGCTGATCAGGATCTTGCCGGAATCCATCACAGGCTTATGGATCGCCTGCAGAACGTTGGAGAAGATCGGCCCGACGATGATGTCGACTTTGTCGCGCTCGACCAGTTCATGAACTTTCTGCACGGCGACATCCGGCTTCAGAGTGTCGTCGGCGACAAACAGCTCAACCTCTTTCCCGCCCATCTTGCCGCCAAGGTCCTTCACGGCAAGCTCGAAGGCGTTCTTTGATTGCTGGCCGAGCGCGCTCGGCGGTCCCGACAACGTATAAATGAGACCAATCCGGATCTTGTCCTGCGCATTGGCGCCGCCCACAAGAAACGCGATCGTCGCTGCAACCAACAGCGGCGTTAACGCTCGATACATGTTCTCCCCCTCATCAGGTGTGTGGCCAAGTCGGACGTGATTTAAGCATAAAACCCGGAGGGCGTATCAACTGGGGCAACCGGCGCCCGCGAGTTCGGACGAGTTCACAAAGGCGGGGCGCTTGTATATGTTGCCGCGGCCCAATCGCGTTGCGTTGCGAGCAGGAGGAGCCATGAGCGAGCAGATCAAATTTATCCTGGATGAGAGCCGGATTCCGAAGAGCTGGTACAATCTGGTCGCAGACCTTCCGAAGCCGCTCCCCGCCGTTCTGCACCCAGGTACGAAGCAGCCGATCGGCCCTTCCGATCTCGAGCCGCTGTTTCCGATGGAGCTGATCCTGCAGGAGGTCGCGGCCGAGCGTTACATCGACATACCTCAGCCGGTGCGCGACATCTATCGCATGTGGCGGCCCTCGCCGCTGATCCGCGCGAACCGCCTGGAGCAGAAGCTTGGCACGCCCGCGAAGATCTATTTCAAATACGAAGGCGTCTCGCCGGCCGGCTCGCACAAGCCCAACACGGCCGTTCCGCAGGCCTGGTACAACCAGCAGGCAGGGATCAAGCGGCTGAGCACCGAAACCGGCGCGGGGCAGTGGGGCTCGTCACTCGCCTTCGCGGGCGCGCTGTTCGGAATCGACATCACCGTCTTTCAGGTTCGCGTGTCTTTCGATCAAAAGCCCTATCGGCGCGCACTGATGGAGACATATGGCGCCCGCTGTATCGCTTCGCCGTCGAACGAGACGGAGTCCGGACGCGCGATCCTGAAAGAGCATCCCGACAGCCCCGGCTCGCTCGGCATCGCGATCTCGGAAGCAGTGGAAATGGCCGCGAAGGATCCGGCGGTGAAATATTCGCTGGGCTCGGTGCTCAACCACGTGCTGCTACATCAGACCGTGATCGGCCAGGAAGCGATCGAACAGTTTGAAATGGCTGGCGACGATCCCGACGTCGTCATCGGCTGCGCCGGCGGCGGCTCGAACTTCGCAGGCCTCGCCTTTCCGTTCCTCGGCCTGCAGTTGCGAGGCGGCCGCAAGCGTCGGTTGATCGCAGTCGAGCCGGCGGCCTGTCCGACACTAACGCGCGGCAGGTACGCCTACGATTTCGGCGACACCGCGCATCTGACGCCACTGGTGAAGATGCACACGCTTGGCTCGACGTTCATCCCGCCCGGATTCCACGCCGGCGGGTTACGCTATCACGGCATGTCGCCGCTTGTGTCGCATGCAAAAGAGCTCGGGCTGATCGAGGCGCGCGCCTATCACCAAAACGCGTGCTTCCAGGCCGGCATCGAATTCGCCCGCTGCGAAGGCATTGTGCCCGCGCCGGAAGCCACGCACGCGGTGCGCTGCGCCATCGACGAGGCCTTGCGCTGCAAACAAGAAGGCAAGACGGAGACGATCGTCTTCAATCTGTCCGGCCACGGTCACTTCGACATGCAGGCCTACATCAACTACTTCGAGGGCAAACTCGTCGACCAGAACTACGACGAGAAGGAATTGGCCACGGCGCTTGCCGGCCTGCCGAACGTCGCGGCCTGAAGGGTAGGGAAAAGCTTATGATCGAACCCTACAACGCCGTCGGCCTGATTCCGAGCTTCTGGGGCATCCGCCGCCGCGAGGAGATCAAGCACAATATCGAGCACTTGAAAGGGCTCACGAAAGCGGCCTTCTGGCTTTCGAATTTGGACATTCCGGTGCGCCTCTTGGCGATTCCGGAAGGCGCCATGATGGGTTTCAACGACGAAGTGCTCGACGTCGATCACGCCGATTACGCCAACACCTGCTGCATAGATATTCCGGGCCCAGAGACCGACGAAGTCGGCAAACTTGCGCAGCAATGGGGCGTGTACATCATGGCGCAGGCGAAGGCGCGCCATCCGGATTGGAAAGACCGGTTCTTCAATGTCGGATTCATCGTCGATCCGGACGGCGCAATCATCCTAAAGCACTATAAGGTTTCGGCGCTGCTGCCGGTCGAACGCTCGGTCTCGCCGCACGACATCTACGATTGGTGGATCGAGAAATACGGCCGCAACCTGCAGGCATTCTGGCCGGTCGTCGACACCAAGATCGGCCGCCTCGGCATCATGATGGCGATGGAGGGGAATTACCCCGAGAACGGCCGCGGTCTCGCGATGAATGGAGCGGAGGTCGTCTACCGCGCGTCGATGCCGGCCCCGTTCACCGAGAACGACATCTTCGAGATCTCGAACCGCGCGCGAGCGCTTGAGAACAACATGTACATCGTCGCGCCCAACATCGGCAGCTATCATCTCGACGCCGACCATCCCGTCGGCATCGACGCCGGCGGCGGGCAGTCGATGATCGTCGACTATCGCGGCCAGCTTGTCGGCAAGCAACGCGACACCAACGGCTCGACCTTCGTCGCGGGCGTCATCAATATCGAGGCGCTGCGACACCATCGTCAGTCGGCGCAGGTGACGAACTGGATGAAGGACGTGCGCAGCGAACTTGCGCAGATCATCTATGAAAAGCCGATCTATCCGAAGAACCGCTATCTCGAGGACATCCCGCCTAAGCATGCCGACTACAAGCGTGACGTGATCGACAAGCAGGTCGAACTGATGCAGAGCCGCGACGTCTGGAAGAAGCCATCGGCCTGATCCGTCCGCGCTAGCGCGCCGGAATGACCGCCGTCGCCTCGATCTCGACCTTCGCGCCGTCTTCCAGCAGGTCCTTTACGATGATCAGGCTCATGGTCGGAAAGTGCCGGCCGATGACACGCTGGTAGGCTTCGCCGATCTCGCGCTGGAGCGAGACATAAGCGGCTTTGTCGGTGACGAACCAAGTCATCCGCACGATATGCCGCGGCTCTGCGCCTGCTTCGGCGAGTACGGCCACGACGTTCATCAGCGCCCGCTCGACCTGCGCGATGAAATCGCCGGAAACGAGCTTGGCATCATCCGTCCAGCCGATCTGCCCGGCGACGAAGACGAGCAGGCCCTCCGCGGCGATTCCGTTCGCATAGCCTTTCGGCAGCTTCCAGCCCTTCGGCTGCAAGAAATCGAATGTGCTCATGCGCCGCCCCATTTCTGGCGCAGGTGGAAGCGCTGGATCTTGCCCGTAGCCGTCTTCGGCAGCGCGTCGAGAAACAGCACGGCGCGCGGATATTTGTAGGGCGCGATCGTCGCCTTCACATGGTCCTGCAGTGCCTTCACGCAATGCGCATCGCCGGCGACGCCGGGCTTGAGCACCACGAAGGCGGCGACGATCTGTCCTCGCTCCTCGTCGGGGATGCCGATCACAGCGCATTCGGCGACCTGCGCGTGCGTCAGTAGCGCGGCTTCCACTTCCGGCCCGGCGATGTTGTAACCGGCCGAGACGATCATGTCGTCCGCTCGCGCAACGAAATGGAAGCGGCCTTGTTCGTCCTGCTTGTAGGTGTCGCCGGTGATGTTCCAGCCGTCGCGCACGTAAATCGCCTGGCGCCTGTCAGCAAGATAGCGGCAGCCGGTCGGCCCGCGCACCACGAGCTTGCCCAATTCACCGCGCGCAACGTCCTGCATGTCTTCGCCGACCACCTTTGCTTCGTAGCCGGCAACAGGGCGGCCGGTCGCACCGGGATGCGCGTCGCCCACGCGGTTGCTGATGAAGATGTGCAGCAATTCGGTCGAGCCGATGCCGTCGAGGATCGGCTTGCCGGTCTTGCGCGTCCACTCTTCAAACACGGCCGCAGGCAAAGTCTCGCCGGCGGACACCGCAAGACGCAGCGACGACAAATCAGCGCCCTGATCCATTGCGGCGAGCATCGCGCGATACGCGGTCGGGGCGGTGAAGCAGAGCGTTGCTTTGTATGTCTCGATGATGTGCACCATGCTCGCCGGCGTCGCGTTCTCCAAAAGCGTCGCCGTCGCGCCAAAACGGAGTGGAAAGATCGCCAAGCCGCCGAGGCCGAAGGTGAAGGCGAGGGGAGGCGAGCCGACGAACACATCGCTCGGCTGCACGTCCAGTACCTCGCGCGCGTAACCGTCCGCGATGATTAGCAAATCGCGATGGAAGTGCATTGTTGCCTTCGGCTCGCCGGTCGTGCCGGAGGTAAAGCCGAGCAGCGCGACGTCATCGCGGCCGGTGCGAACCGTATCGAACTTCACCGACTTGTCGAGCGCGATGCGGTCGAGCTCGGCATCGTGGTTCGAGGTGCCGTCGAAACTGACGACCTGCTTGAGAAACCGGCTCTCCTTCGCGCAGGCGACGAGCTCGTCCGCGATCCGGCTGTCGCTCAGCGCAAGCGCGATCTGCGCCTTGTCGACGATCTTTTCGAGTTCGCCCGCGCGAAGCATCGGCATTGTGTTGACGACCACGGCACCTGCCTTCGTCGCCGCGAGCCAGGCGGCGACCAGCGCGGGATTGTTGCCGGAGCGGATGAGCACGCGGTTGCCGGGCTTGACGCCGTAGTTTTCGACCAGCGCATGCGCCAGCCGGTTCGACCAGTCGGCAAGCTCCTTGTAGGTGCGCCGTCGGCCGTTGCCGATCAGCGCGACATTGTCGCCGAATCCTTTCTCGACTAGGCGGTCGGTGAGCTCGACCGCGGCGTTGATGTAGTCGGGATACTGAAACTCCGGCCGTTCGAGCAGGATCTCCGGCCATTGCTCGAACGCCGGAAGATTGTCGCGCGCGAATGTGTCGACATGGGCGGACGGACCGAGTGTGACGTTCGGCATTTTGGCGCTCCGGCTCGGAAACGAGGTGCGGCTCAATCCCCAGCGAACTGCGGTTTCTCTTTCGCGACGAAGGCGTGAAAGGCGCGGGCGGCGATCCCGTCCGTCTCAGTGCGCCAGTTGAAGTGCTCGGGTTTGAAATCGGCCATCGTCACGGCTTTGCTCCTCCCTTGCGGATGCGTTCGGCCAAACCGTCGAAATGGCCGATCAGCATCTCCATTTCGTCCGCGTCGAAATCGGACAGCAATGTGTTGACCCACTCTTCATGCGCGGCGGCGACGGCGGCGAACCGCGTCGCGCCTGTCGGCGTGAGCCGCACATTGAACGAGCGGCGGTCCTGCGCGGGTGCCTGCCGGAGCACGTATTTTTCGGCGACGAGCCGGTCGACAATGCCGGTGACGTTGCCGTTTGAGACCATGAGCCGGCGCGAGAGCTCGGTCATGGTCATGCCGTTCCCCTCGCGATAGAGCGTGGCCAGCACGTCGAATTGCGGCAGCGTCATTGCAAACTGCACGCGCAGGCGTTCGCGCAGATCCGCCTCGATGGCGCGGGTCGTGCGCAAGAGCCTGATCCAGAGGCGCAGCCGCTGCTTTTTCTGCGGAAGCGATGCAGGTCGTGCGACAGCCGTCATATTTGCCCTCCCGCGATCGCAATCGCCTGCCCGTTGATCGAGGACGCCGCGGGCGAGCAGAGGAATACGACCGTTTGCGCCACTTCCTCCGGAGTGATCAATCGCTGATGCGCGTTGTCCTTGGCGAGCAGGGCGCGAGCCTCCTCCGCCGAGTGCTTTGTTTTTGCCGTGATCGTTGCGACCGATGCGTCGAGCAGCGGCGTATCGGTAAAGCCGGGGCAGACGGCGTTGACCGTTATACCCGACGAGGCGAATTCGGCGGCCATTGCACGCGCGAGGCCCAACACGCCGTGCTTGGCCGCGCAGTATGCGGCGACGTAAGGGTAGCCTTTCAGCGCTGCGGTCGAAGCGATGAAGACGATGCGTCGCACACTTTTGCCGGCGCCGTCGCGCAAAACATCGGGCAGGGCGGCCTGCGCGCTCGAGAACGCGCCGGTGAGATTGACATCGACCATGCGCTGCCATTGCCCGCGGTCGATGCGGGCAAAGGGCGCGCTCTCCGCCGCGCCTGCATTGGCGATCAGGATGTCGATCGGCCCATGTGCCTCGCGCGCGGCCTTGACCATCGCCGCGCAGTCCTCGGCGCGCGTCAGGTCCGCCACGGCGGCCGCGCATCCTGTCAGCGAAGACGCAACCTCATCGAGGCGCGCCTTATGGCGCCCGGCAATCGTGAGCTCTGCGCCGGCGCCATGCAGCGCCCGCGCGATCGCCGCACCGATCCCGCTGCCGCCGCCCGTTACCAATGCATGCAGTCCATCGAGCCGGCGCATCAGACTTTTCCGATTTGCGTTTCGGCGCGTGATTTCAAGCGGACTAGCTGATCGCGCCCCGGCCAATAGGGCTTCGGCCAATTGACGCCCGCGTAGCGCAACTCCGCCGCGGCACGCAGCGTCCAATAAGGGTCGGTCAGATGCGGCCGCGCCAGGCACACTAGATCGGCGCGGCCGGCCATCAGAATGGAATTGACGTGATCCGGCTCGTAAATGTTGCCAACCGCGAGTGTCGCGATGCCGGCTTCGTTGCGGATGCGATCGGAAAACGGCGTCTGGAACATGCGGCCGTAGACCGGTTGTGCGCGCGTCGACGTCTGTCCTGCGGAGACATCGACGAGGTCGACGCCGGCCTCAGCAAGCATCCGCGCGATCGCGACGGCAGTCTGCGGCTCGATTCCGTCCGCGCCGACCCAGTCGTGCGCCGAAATGCGCACCGAAATCGGCTTCTCGTCCGGCCAGACCTCACGGACCGCGCAGAAGACCTCGAGCGGAAACCGCATGCGGTTCTCTAGGCTGCCGCCGTACTCGTCCGTGCGTTTGTTGGTCAGCGGCGTAATGATCGACGACATCAGATAGCCGTGCGCATAATGCAATTCGAGCCAGTCAAAGCCGATCCGGGCCGCCATCTCGGCCGAGCGGACGAACTCGTCACGGATGCGGTCCATGCCGGCGCGGTCGAGTTCGCGCGGCATCTGGTTTTCCGGCGACCACGGCACGGCAGACGCGGCAACAACTTCCCAGTTGTTTTCCGGTAGGGGCGCGTCGGACTGCTCCCAGCCGAGCTGGGTCGAACCTTTCGGACCGGAATGGCCGAGTTGGATCGCGATCTTCGCGTCCGTCTCCGCATGCACGAAGTCGACCAGCCGCTTCCAGGCGCGCGCATGCTCATCCGTGTACATGCCGGTGCAGCCGGGCGAGATGCGGCCCTCTGGCGAGACGCAGGTCATTTCGGTGAAAACGAGTCCGGCGCCGCCTTTGGCGCGCTCGGCGTAATGCGCGAAATGCCAGTCGCTCGGCGCGCCGTCCTTCGCCTTGTACTGCGCCATCGGCGAGACGCAGATGCGGTTCTGCAATTCCAGCCCGCGCGTGCGGAAGGGCACGAACATCGGCGGACGTGAGACGCCCGGCGCGCGGCCGGTCGCGCTTTTCTCAAACCATGTCTCGGCCGCGGCGAGCCACTGCGGATCGCGCTGTCGCAGATTCTCGTGGCTGATGCGCTGCGAGCGTGTGAGCAGCGAATAATTGAGCTGCACCGGATCAAGATGCAGATAACGCTCCACGTTCTCGAACCATTCGGTGGAATTTCGGGCCGCATTCTGCAGCCGCAGAACTTCGAGCCGGCGCTCGCTTTCGTAGCGCGCAAACGCATTCTCCAGCGACGGTTCGCTGCAGACGTAATTGGCGAGTGCAATCGCGCTTTCCATGGCGAGCTTCGATCCGGAGCCGACGGAAAAATGCGCCGTCGCCGCCGCGTCGCCGAGCAGCACAATGTTCCTGTGGCTCCAGCGCTCGCACAATACGCGATTGAAGTTGAGCCACGCCGAGCCGCGCAGATGTCGCGCATTCGACATCAGTCTGTGCCCGTCGAGGTATTTCGCGAACACGCGCTCGCAGGTGGCGATCGCCTCTTCGAGGCTCATCCGGTCGAACCCGAAGCGGCTCCAGGTCGGCTCGTCGCATTCGACAATAAAGGTCGCGGTATCGGCATCGAACTGGTAGGCGTGCACCCAGATCCAGCCGTGCTCGGTCTCCTCGAAGATGAACGTGAAGGCCTCGTTGAATTTCTGGTGCGTGCCGAGCCAAATGTACTTGCAGGCGCGCACGTCGATATCGGGCTTGAACACATCGGCATGCGCCGCGCGCGCCTTCGAGTTCACCCCGTCGGCCGCGACGACGAGGTCGTACTCAGCGGCGTAGCTGTCGACCGGTTCCGCTTCGGTCTCGAACGCAATGCGCACGCCGACTTCGCGGGCGCGGTCTTGCAGAATATTGAGCAGCTTCTTGCGCCCGATGCCGCAAAACCCATGGCCGCCGGAGACTTGGACCGCGCCGCGGTAATGCACGGCGATGTCGTCCCAGTAGGCGAAGTTGTCGCGGATCGTCTTTGCGGAGACCGGATCGTTGCCGGCGAGATTGCCGAGCGTCTCGTCGGAAAGCACGACGCCCCAGCCGAAGGTGTCGTCAGGTCGGTTGCGCTCGATGACGAGGATGTCGTGCGAAGGATCGCGCGCCTTCAGCGCGATCGCGAAATTCAGCCCGCCGGGGCCGCCCCCGAGAACGGTCGCGCGCATGGATCGGCTCCATCGGTTCGACAGGGACGAACCGGGATAGCTTGCCCGACTGGAGGCAATATTACAAGATTAAATATTTTAGACATAAAGCATGTGCGCCACGCAGTTTGGCCGGCGCCGCGCTGACGGACGACGTGGTGTCGTGTTCATCGGGAACGCCTCGGGTCACAGGACAGGTGTGCCGCCCGCGGGTGCGTGCGCCCAGATAGCGACCACGGCGACGAGCGTCGCGCCGAGAATAGCAACTGCGACGAGTTTGAGGTGGGTCTGCCTGTCAGCGGTGTAGAGTGAGCTATTCATGATGCAATCCCTCGTTTTTTCCGGCGCGACGCTCGATCGTCAACTCATGGGAATTTCGGTCGGCAGGACGATGACCGAAGTTCCGACGTGAACGCGCGCGTAAAGGTCGATGACATCCTCGTTCAGCATCCGGATGCAGCCGCTCGAAATGTGCTTGCCGATGCTGGAGGGGACGTTTGTGCCGTGAATCCGGTACAGAGTGCTGCCCAGATAGATCGCGCGCGCGCCGAGCGGGTTGCCTGGGCCACCACCCATGAAGCGCGGCAGATAAGGTTGCCGTTGCAGCATCTCGACCGGCGGTATCCAGTCGGGCCATTCCGCTTTTTGCGACACTGCGGTGTGACCAGACCAGGTGAACCCCTCGCGGCCCACGCCGACGCCGTAACGAATCGCTCGGCCGTCGCCGAGGACGTAATAGAGATATGTCCGAGACGTATCGATGATCACGGTGCCGGCCGCTTCATTGCCTCTGTAAACGACGACCCGCCGTTGCAGCCTGGCGGGAAGCGAAGCCAAGTTGGCGTCTGCTTCCTCGGTCACTGCGCCTGTGGCTGGTGCAATCCGGAAGGGTTGCCATCGCTCGCGCGCATGCGAACCGTCGACAGACGCGATCGCGCATACGAGCAGCACCCCGAATTTGAGGCCAGGAGCCCGTGCCCGCGACAATATCCTGTCTCCTCGCCGGGTCATGACATTTCCCTCGTCCCGCGCGCCAGCGCGACGACGACCGATCGCTCGAATGGCGCGCTCTTGGTCGGGTCCGTGGGCCGCACGCAATTGTGTTGCGCGGCTGCGTTAATCTGTGCGCTGGAGCAAACGCGTTTTCGGTTGATGTCCAGCCGGTCGCCTTTGACTCCCGCTTTGGACATGGTGCTCGCCTGCGTGGCGTTTGCTGGCGCGGCAACAGGTGGCTCAGTCGCGAGCGTCAGCAGGGATGCTGCTGCGATTGCCGCACTGATCGATATTGCCAGATGGCGCATTCGCTTGCCTCGATTCGGCAAGCGACAGTACGGTTCGTGTCAAACTGGAGATATTGGACGTGCGTGCATTGTACGCCGGTGCATTGCCCCTCAGGGCAGCGGACGTCACATCATTTGTGGTGCGATTCCAAGACCGCGTTCCGCACCGCGCCGATCAAGGAGTCGCCAAGAAACGGCTTTCGTAGGTAAGCGGAGCAGCCAAGCTCCATCGCTTCCTTATGCACGATGGGCGAGTCCTGCGCAGTGATAAAGATGACAGGGATGTCGATGTGATTGGCTGCCAGACGGCGGCCGGCTTCGATGCCCGACATTCCGCCCAGATTGACGTCGAGAATCGCGCAGGCGACATCCTCAAGGCTGTCGCAGATGAAGTCCTCCCCGGAAGCGTAGACCTGAGTCGTAAATCCGTTCGCTTCGACGAGTCGTTTAAGAGCGCGCAGAACGCCCGGTTCGTCGTCGACGATGGCTATCTTTTCTCTCATTTCCACTATCGTGCGCGCAGTCCGCTGCTTACAGCATATAACTACAAGAAAGGATCGACGCAATCGTTTAGGATTGGATTGCCCTTTGGTGCAACTGTCCTGCTTTTCGTCAAATCGGCCGGTCGCTCCTGTCATCAAGGACGCCCAGATGTTCGGCGATGGACACAAGCTCCGCCAGCGACCTCACCTGGAACTTGCTCATGATATTGTGACGGTGGGCTTTGATCGTGCGCTCGGACGCGCCGAGCTCGTGCGCGATCTGCTTATTGAGTTTCCCGCGGACGACGAGACTGAAGACTTCGCGTTCGCGGCGGGTCAATTGCAAGGCGTGCTGCCGCTGTACGTTCATCCGGGTATTACGTTGGTAGGATTCGTCGTAACGTCGTAACGCGTGTTCGATGGCATCCTGAAGCACTTCTCTGCGGACCGGCTTCGCCAGGAAGTCCTCCGCTCCGGCCTTGATTGCACGAACGCTCGTCGGAATGTCGCCATGGCCGCTCAAGAAGATTATGGGAAGCAGGCATTCGGATTTTGTGAGCTGATCCTGCAACTCGGGGCCGCTCAAGCCGGGCATTTGCACGTCGAGCAGCATACAGCCGCGTTCGGGCTTCGGCGGTCGCGCGAGAAATTCGGCCGCCGATCCGTAGAGACACACTTCGTATCCCATCGCGCGCAGGAGTCGTCCCATAGCGGTGCGCACGGCGCTTTCGTCGTCGACGACATGGATGGTTGTGTGTGCGGGGGGCGGCGTCATGCGGCTTCGGCCTGAATGTCGGTGGCAGGAACGAGATTCAAGCTGAACTGGAAGATGGCTCCCTTCGCGATGTTGTTCTCGGCCCATATCCGGCCGCCGTAGGTCACGATGATCGTGCGGGCGATCGAGAGACCCAGTCCCGTTCCCTCGGCCTTCGTCGTCACGAACGGGCTGAAGATTGTTGCCATCTTCTCTGCGGGAATGCCGGGCCCGGAATCGGAGATCGAAGTGATCGCTTTGTCGTCCTTTGTCTGCAGCCGGATCTCAAGTAATCGCCGTTCCGGAGGAAGGTCGCGCATCGCTTCGATGGCATTCAGCGCCAAATTCAGGATGACCTGCTGGATGTGCACGGAATCGGCCCGCACGTGGATCGGCGTCGAAGGAATTTTGGTTTGCAGTGTCACGCCGTATTCACGCGCCTGAGCTTCGATAAGGGAAATCGAGTCCGCCAGCACCTCGTTCAACGCCAAGTAGGCGGGCTTCAGCTCGCTTTGCCGCAAGAGCATCCGTAGATGCGTGATGATATTTGCAGCGCGCTCGTCGTCCCGTCGGATATCGGCGATAATCGCCTTGAGCTCATCCCGATCGAGTGGATCGGCATTCAGGAGCATCGCCGCAGCTTCGGCGTTGTTCATGATCGCGGTCAGCGGCTGGTTCAACTCATGCGCGATCGAGGATGACATCACGCCCGTGGTCAAAGCGCGGTCCATCTTTGTGACTTCCAGAAGATGCTGATGCGAGGCCCATTCGGCCGCCCTACGACGGTAGCGCTCAAAAAGAAGGATCGTAATGACGATGCTCTGGAAAATCAGAACGGCCACGGCTGTCAGGATCTGCCAGCGGTACCGTTCCCAGACCGTCACCTCCCTGAATAGGATCTTGGATCCCGGAGGGAGCGTCTCCTCGCGAATATTCCACCGCGCCATCGCTTGGGCATTGAATTCGGTCCGGCTGTAATCACGAGTCTGGACCGGAATGGTCGCAGCGCTTTCACCATTCAGAATTCGTCCCGCCAGATTTCCGATGTCGCGTCCGAGATCAGCTGCCGAGAGAAGGACGCCAGCGGCCGCGCCGGCTGGCAGAAGGAATTCGGCGTCCGTCACGATTGGGCGGTTGGCAACGGACGCCAGCACGCGCATCGCTTCGACCGGATTGTGGATGTGTCCCGACGCGTCCTCGAAGACCGGGACCGAGGCGATAACCGCGTCGTCTGGAAGTTTCGAGAGTCTCGATGTCAGTTCGCGGAATGCAAGCCCTGTGAAATCGATCACGTCGGTGCTTTGCGACAGCTCCCGGATTTCGCGCAGGTACTGGCGCCGGTAAGGTTGCGTTTCGAGTGGCGTTCCGACCAGCACGATCCGTCCGGCGGCGGGAGCAAGAATGCGTGCAGCCTTGACAAGATCCGGGAACCGCTTGGGCGCCACAATTCCGGTCGTGTTGGTCGGGTTAGCCTGTCTGGCTCGTGCCTCGTCAAACGTAATGAAAACAATCGGCACGTCGGGCCAGAGGTCGGACCGAAGCCGTACCGAAAAATCGAGCGCGGCCAATCCGACAGAGATGATCGCGCTGATGCCATGAGTGCGGAATTTTTCTTTGATATACGCTTGCAAAGCCGCGTCGTAGGTCGGCTCGTTGAAATGGCCTGAATTCAAAAATTCCGTATACACCGTGTAGCCGGCAGGCACTTCGGCGTCCAATGTTGAATGGATTTGGGCTCGAAGCTCCCGGCTGAACGGCGCATCAGGATCGGAATCGTCGATGATCAATACGGTTTGCGTCTTCGTGGCGTCCGCCGAATATGTCGTTCCAATGGACCAAATAAGAGCCGCAAGGACCAGGACCGCCGCGATCAACAGGCAGCGCTTCGGGGGGGCAAGGTGAAAAGCAGTTGGCATGGGACTAAAGCAAGTTGTTCATTTCCATGAATACTTAAGCGCGGATTGGTCGCGTTGATCATAATCAATCAAAAAGCTGCCTTCATGTGGACGGCGGATGTCGTTTTTTGCGCCGCTGCACCTTGATGGGATGTGGGTTGCCCAAAAGGACAATATCGCTCTGGGCAGGGTTGATGAGAATTGGCGCTGACGAGACCCGGAACGGTCGTGCTGGGCAGCGGAAGATTGATCGATGTCAATTAAGATGAACATGGCTGAGTTCGTTCACCGAGCCAACGTTGCGAAATACCAGAAGATTCTTACGACATATTTGATGCCGCACGAGCGCGAGTTCGTGGAGCGGCGGTTGGCGGAAGAACGCGCAGCACTCCAGCAACTTTGCGTCGCAGCGGCGACGGACGTGGATTTCGAGCTTGCTTGTTAGCTGATAAGGGCTCCCAACCCCCCAACCCCAGCCCTTATCTGACTGAGGCCGCCACTTTCCCACGGTGGCGGCCTTTTTTATCGCGTGTGTTCTCGGAGTCCGCGCCGGTCGCAGCGGGAGGCGGATCGCTTCAATGGCGGCTGCTACTCCGTGAGGCCGGATTTGATCGCGCGCGCTTCGACGGCGCGTGCGCGGAGCCTCGGGCGGGCACGTCTAGATCGGCGGCCAGCTCCGGTATCTCGCGCAGGAGGCGCACAACTCGGCTCTCGCGGCCGCCTTGCGCGCGCGCCTCGCGCAGTTCCTCGATCGGGCGGCGCACCTCGTCGCAGCGCACGCGCCCGTCGATATCGGTCCCGGCCTCGGCGAGTCGGCCGAGCAGCGGCGTCAAATCCTCGATGTCCTCGGCGACCACGTGGATAACCTCGTTTTCCCTTTGCACCGGCCCGCGCACCGCGACATAGCTCGCCCCGAGAACCACGGGGCGCAGGCGTTCGAACACCTTCGGCCAGACAATGATGTTCGCCATCGCGCTCTCGTCCTCGATGGTCATGAAGATCACACCATTGGCCGAGCCCGGCCGCTGCCGGCAGGTGACAAGGCCGGAGACCTTTGCGCGCTTACCCTTTGCGAGATTGCGCAGTAACTCGTTTTTCAAAATCCTGCGTGCGGCGAGATCAGCGCGCAAAAACTGCGCCGGATGCGCGCGCAGCGACAGGCGCAGGAAGCGGTAGTCGTTCACGACCTCCTCGCCGATCGGCATCGGCGGGAGGTGGATTTCAGGTTCGCCGATTGGGAGAGCGTCATCGTCCCCATCTTCGCGGGGCATGACGGCGAGGTGTGCTGCAGTCGTGGCAAACAACGGCAGATCGTCATCGCGATCGCCGACGCGGCCGAGCGCCTTGACTGCCCACAGCGCGTCGCGGCGCGACAGTCCGAACGAGCCGAACGCATCGGCATCGGCGAGCCGCTCGAGTACGTGCGGCGAAAGCCCCGTGCGCAGCCAGAGATCGCGGACGGAGTCGTAGCTGCCGTCATTTTGAGGTGGTGGCCGAAGGCCGCTCTCGAAGGATGACGGCGCCGCCATCCTTCGAGGCTCGGCGACGTCGTCGCCTCGCACCTCGGGATGACGGCGCATGGCCACAATCGCCCGCGCATCAGCCTCCTTCAGTCCCTTGATCTCACGCAGGCCGAGGCGGATCGCGTGCGTGGTGCGGATGTCGGACCTCATCTCGCGGTGCAGATCATGCAAGCGCTCGGACGCGCGGGGCCCATGCTCCAGCGTCGCATCCCAATCTGAGAAATTGATATCCGGCGGGCGCACCTCGACGCCGTGCTCGCGCGCGTCGCGCACGATCTGCGCCGGCGCGTAGAAGCCCATCGGCTGCGCGTTCAAGAGCGCCGCCGCGAACACGTCCGGATAGCGGCATTTGAGCCAGGCAGAGGCATAGACGAGCAGCGCGAAGCTCGCCGCATGGCTTTCCGGAAAGCCGTATTCGCCGAACCCTTCGATCTGCCTGAAGCAGCGCTCGGCGAACTCGCGCGGATAACCCTTCTTCAGCATGCCGGCGATCATCTTGTCGCGGAACGTGCCAATGGTGCCCGTGCGCTTGAACGTCGCCATCGCGCGGCGCAATTTGTCGGCCTCGCCCGGCGTGAAACCGCCGGCGACGATGGCGATCTTCATTGCCTGCTCCTGGAACAGCGGCACGCCGAGCGTCTTGGACAGAATCGTCTTGAGTTTCTCGGAGGGATACTCGACCGTCTCCTGGCTCTGCCGTCGCCTCAGATAGGGATGCACCATGTCGCCCTGGATCGGGCCGGGGCGGACGATCGCGACCTCGATGACGAGATCGTAGAATTCTTTCGGGCGGAGCCGCGGCAGCATGGTCATCTGCGCGCGGCTCTCCACCTGGAAGACGCCGAGCGAGTCCGCGCGCGACAGCATGCGATAGACGGCTTTTTCTTCGGCGGGGATGGAGGAGAGATCGGCGCGTGTTATTGCGCCAAGCGGCTGGATTCGTGCTTGCGGTAGCGCTCTTGGGTAGTGCTTTGTGACCAGATCCAGCGCCTTGCGGATGCACGAGAGCATCCCCAGCCCGAGCACGTCGACTTTCAAAATCTTCAGCGCGTCGAGATCGTCCTTGTCCCATTCGATGAAGGTGCGGTCCGGCATCGCGCCATTGCCGATCGGCACCACCTCGTCGAGCCGGCTGCGGGTGATGACGAAGCCGCCGACGTGCTGCGAGAGATGCCGCGGGAAGCCGTTGATCGCTTCGGCGAGCGCCGCGATCTTGCGCATGCGCGGGGTTGTCGGATCGAGTCCCGTGCGCTTGACCGAATCCCGCGACACCGCGCCGCCTTCGCCGCCCCAGATCGAGGAGGCGAGCGCGCTGATCGTGTCCTCGGAGAGCCCGAACGCCTTGCCGACCTCGCGGATCGCCGAGCGACCGCGATAGGAAATCACCGTCGCGGCGACGCCGGCGCGTTTGCGTCCGTACTTCTCATAAATGTACTGGATCACCTCCTCGCGTCGCTCGTGTTCGAAATCGACGTCGATGTCAGGCGGCTCGTCGCGTTCGCTGGAGATGAAGCGTTCGAACAGGAGATCGATCTTGCTGGGATCGACCTCGGTAACGCCGAGGCAGTAGCAGACGGTGGAATTCGCCGCCGAGCCGCGCCCCTGGCAGAGGATGTTCTTCGAGCGCGCGTAGCGCACGATGTCGTAGACGGTAAGGAAGTAAGGCTCGTATTGACGCTGCGTGATCAGCGTGAGTTCGTGCTCGATAATGCGACGGATCTTGCCGGGAATGCCGCCCGGATAGCGCTGTGCCGCGCCTTCGTAGGTCAGATGCCTGAGCGTTTCGAGCGGCGAGGCAAAGCCCTCGATCTGCTCGTCGGGATATTCGTAGCGCAATTCGTCGAGCGAAAAGGTCAGTTCGTCGGAAAGCCGCAGCGTCTCTTCGATCGCGTCGGGCGCGTCGCGGAACAGGCGCGCCATTTCGGCCGGCGGTTTGAGATGCCGTTCGGCATTGACGGCGAGCTTCCGGCCGGCGCGGTCGATGACGAGCTTCTCGCGGATGCAGGTGAGCACGTCGGCAAGCTCGCGCCGGTCTGGATGATGCATGGTGACGTCGTTGATCGCGATCAGCGGCACGCCCGCCTCGCGCGCAAGCGCGGCGCGGACGGCCAGCCGTGCGCGGTCGCGCCCGCGATAGTGCATCGTTGCAGCTAGGCACACGCGTCCCGGCGCGGCGGAGCGGAGGTGTTTTACAACGCGCAAGATTGCGTTTCCCGGATGCGGCGCAGCACGCAGCGCAGCGGAGTGGTGCGCCGCTGATCCGGGGTCACGATTTGAAATTGACATCAACCGAGGTTTCGGGTCTGCAGTGCACTGCTTCGCGCTGCGCTGCGCTCGGGACACGCTTGAAGACGTCTCCAGCACCACCAGCTCGAGCCCGAACACGTGCGCGATGAGATCATCGAGATACAAAATGCATTCGCCCTTCTTGGCGCGCAGATTGCCGACCGTGAGCAGGCGCGTGAGCCGACCCCAGCCGGCGCGGTCGCGCGGATAGGCGAGAATGTCCGGCGTCCCGTCGGCAAAGACGAGCCGCGCGCCGGGATGGAAGCGCAAGGGCAGCGCGTGTTCCCGCTTGATCAGATGGGCGCGCACGACGCCGGCGACCGAATTGCGGTCGGTCAGGCCGATGCCGGCGAGCCCGGCATGCGCCGCCTGCACCACCAATTCTTCCGGATGCGACGCTCCGCGCAGGAAGGAGAAGTTCGAAGCGACGGCGAATTCGAGGTAACGCATGATACTGAACCTCTATCCGCCTTATCCTGAGGAGCCGGCCAGAGGCCGGCGTCTCGAAGGATGCGGCTTCATGGTTCGAGACGCGCGGCTTCGCCGCGCTTCTCACCATGAGGTCTCACGCGAACATCCCGTGCATGAACCAGCCCGGCGCGGGAGCGGGCGGCGCATCGTCCCGCAGCGCCTCGCGATAAAGCCCGGCGCGGAAGAGCCAGAAGCGCAAACCGCTTCTGTCCTCGACGCGGAAATAGTCGCGTGCGGGCCCGCCGTGCCCGCTCCACCAGGCGCCCTCAATACGCTCGGGGCCGTCGGCGGCGATCACTTCGTGCAGCGCGCGCCGCCAGCGAAAGCGCAAAGGCGGCCCGTCCGGCACTTCCGCCAAAGCCTCGATCGGCTCGGGACGCGCAAGCAGGCGCAGCGGCCGGGGGCTGAGCTCCGCCTCGACGCGATGACGCCTGAACGCAGTCCAGCCGTCGTCGGTGCCGGCCGCCTGCGCGGGCACGCTCGCCGCCGTGATCTCCGGAAGATGACTATCCTGCGCGATCAATTTGCGAACGCGCTGCCCGCCCAAGCGCGCGCTCAGGCGGTCGACGAGGCGCGCGAGCTCGGCCTCGCCGTCCTCGTTGCCGATTCCAATTTGCTCCGGCGCGCAAGGCTCGGCGACGAGCACCGACAGCCGCGCCATATCGAAACCGAAGCCCGGATCGAGCGCGTCGGCGAGCGCGGCGAGCCGTTCGGTGAACAGCGCGCGGATCGCGGCCGGATCGCGCGAGGGCCGCGATATGCCGGTGGCGATGCGGCGCAGCTCGCCGTCGGTGCGGAACAGCGTCAATTCGAGCCGCCGCGCGCCGTCGCCGCGCCGCTCCAGCGCGCGCGCAAGCCGTGCCGCAAGCCGCCCGGTGATCGCAAGCACGTTCTCCTCGCGCGCGATCGGCTCGGCAAAGCGCTGTTCGGCGACATAAGGCGCGACTGGCAGCCGCGGATTGAGCGGTTCGTGCTCGCGGCCGAGCGCACGGTCGAACTGGCGCAAGAGGCCGCTGCCGAAGCGCGCGGTCAGCGGCGCGCGCGGCAGATCGAGGATGTCGGCGACGCGTTTGAGGCCGACTCGCGCAAGCGACGCCGCGATCTCGGCATCGAGGCGCAAGGCCGACAGCGGCAGAGCTGAGAGCAGGGCACGTTCGCTACCGTTGGCATGAATGCCGGCGCGACCGAAACGCGCGGCGGCGAAAGCAGCGCCGATCGTGCCGGCGACCGCAATGCTCGCCGAAAATCCCGC